>Ga0099364_10010451_pt1 | contig 12764 bp, 9 predicted proteins | sample TergutTh196P3_FD_73070 | JGI IMG/M metagenome (GOLD analysis project Ga0099364, IMG submission 73070) | Microcerotermes parvus P3 segment gut microbial communities from Pointe-Noire, Republic of the Congo - Th196 P3 | ecosystem: Host-associated > Arthropoda: Insects > Digestive system > Gut ... | reverse complement strand
TCAATTCGGGCAAGGTAACGTCCATTAAGCAGGCAGTAAGGTGTTGTCTAAGTGGTTTTCTTAGACAACACCGCACGCCGACCAACGCAGAACGAGGTAATCTCGGGACGGATAAATCCGTCCCCTACAATTAACCGTCACGACAAACGCACGAAGCCGAAATCTGCAAATTAAACGCGGATTTTTCCTATCCCTACCGATTAAACATACCCGCCAAATACTCCAGCTGCGCCGCTTGGTGGTGCGTAAGCATATCCTCCGTATAACGGAATTTCCACCAGCCCTGCGCCAAGCCTGGGCAATTCATTCTGTCGCTCGCGCCTAGGTTCATTATGTCCTGAATGGGTACTATGGCGAAAAGCGCGTTTGTGGAAAACGCAAATTTTACCAAATCCCACGCGACATCGTTTCCGCTTACGCTTAGCGCGCGGCGCAGGTAGTCGCGCTCGTGCTCGGGCGCGTCGGCGTACCAGCCTTGGGTCGTATTATTGTCATGCGTGCCAGAATACACCACGGTACGACTATTTTCGTAGTTGTGCGGCATATGCGTACTTTTTCCGTCTGGTTGGAACGCAAAATGAAGCACGCGCATACCCGGCAAATTCTCGCCCACGCGTAGCTTGTCCACCGCTTCCGTAATTTCGCCCAAGTCCTCGGCGATAATGGGCAGGTCGCCGAGCCTGTTTTTTAATGCGGTAAAAAACGCCTTGCCCGGCCCTTTTTTCCAAGTGCCGTTTATGGCTGTTTCCTCGCCTGCGGGTACTGCCCAGTAGGACTCAAAGCCGCGGAAATGGTCGATTCTTACTATGTCAACCATAGAAAGCACGGCCTCTATGCGGCTACACCACCAGGCGTAATCGCTTTTTTTATGCGCGTCCCAGTCGTACAGCGGATTGCCCCATAGCTGTCCTGTTTCGCTGAAATAGTCGGGCGGAACGCCTGCCACTGCCGTGGGTCTGCCGTTTTTGTCTAGCATAAATAGGTCGGGCGAGGCCCACACATCGGCGGAATCGCTCGCCACAAATATAGGAATATCGCCGATTATGCAAATTCCTGCCTTGTTTGCATATGCCTTTAGCTCGCCCCATTGGCGGAAAAACTCGCATTGTAGGAATTTATGGAAGTTAATGGTGTCCGCATGAGCCTTGCGCGCATCGCTCATCGCCAGTACATCTCTTTTCGCCAAGGGCGCGTCCCATTTGTGCCATTCCAAGCCGCCAAAATGCTCCTTTAGCGCGTAAAACAGGGCATAGTCCTCTACCCAGTCGTTTTTGTTGCAAAATTTGGTAATTTTGGCTTTTTGTGCCGAAATGGCGGTCGCCTTAAAATTCTCGTAGGCCTTTTTCAACAAGCCGAGCTTGTATTCTATGGCTTGGCCGTAGTCAATCGCGCGCGGGTCGAACCACGGCTTGTCCGCGAGGTCTGCCTCGGAAAGCCAGCCCTGCTTGCACAGCTCCTCTGGGCTAATTAAATAATGATTGCCTGCAAACGAGGAAAAGCTCTGATACGGCGAATCGCCAAAGCCCGTAGGCCCGAGCGGAAGCACCTGCCACAGCTTTTGCTTCGCCGATTTTAGGAAATCAACAAAGGCATACGCACCGCCGCCTAGGTCGCCCATTCCAAAAGGGCTAGGAAAGGACGTAGGGTGTACAAGTATTCCGCTCGCGCGAGATTTTTCGTGCAGAAGTGATTTGATGTTAAACATTTAGCATTTCTCCTTTATTCTAGTGTTAATCATATTAAAATTCCGTCCATAAGATATTTATGGAACGCGGATTTACGCGGATTTGACGGATTTTCGCGGATTTTAAGGATTCAAGGGCTTCACACGGATTTAACGGATTTACGCGGATTTCGCGGATTCTGTCTGGCGTGCTTTTTAAAATCCGCTTCATTTTGCCGTGCTTGCAATGGTTTTTGTAGGGGACGGATTTATCCGTCCCGAGGTTACCTCGCTCTGCGTTAATGGACGTTACCCGACCCGAATTGACGAACGAATTTTCGCACGAGCCAATCCGCACAATCCGTGAAAATCCGTTAAATCCGTGTGAAGCCCTTGCATACTATCCGCACGCTGTTAATTTATTACGGCTAGCGGTATAGGTACACGTCCAATATTTCGGCTTCCTCCTCTGACAACAATGGTCTTATGACATCAGAAAAAATATTGCCGTCTTTCACTCTAATTCCGTTTACAAAAACTTTCTCACCAAACGTATCATAGGCAACGGTAAGCAATCGCTCCCCCTCACCAGTTTCAAAAACATAACACAATCGAACATCGGGGCGAGTTTTTATCCTAATAACAGTTTTTAAGGCACTAATATCAATCTTCCGCAATGCGTTAATTGATTCCTCTAAACGGTCGCCTTGGGCAACAATTTGGTCGTCGCGGACAATAAGGCGATGGTCTTTGCAGAAATAATCGTCAGAACACCATATACGATGGGAAATTAAATCCTCTGCACTGTTGCGAGAGTGAGTAAGTGTAAATGGGGATATATAATACACCGACAAGGTAAGACTATCCAAATCCTCCACCTCAATTACCCTTGAAATAGAGCCTAACACCCTCACCCTCTTTACATAATCCCAACCACCCACACTCAAAACAGCCAAAAAACACACCGCAAGCAATATAAACACAAAATATTTAACGGTATTACGTTTTCCAGTGCTTGCTTTCATTTCGCCGCCGCTCACTCTTTTTCAAACCGCGGAAACGCCGCCGCGCCCTTTGTCACTTTCACAACACGCGGTGATAGCCCAAAGTCCCCCGCGTTTTCCCATTCTGTACCGCTCGTGATATTAAGCTGTTCGCGTATAATCGCGGGCGTGTTTGGCATAACAGGCGCAATTACAATGGACACAATCCGCAAAACCTCGACAAGATTATACAACACTGTTGCGAGCTGCGCGCGCTTGCTTTCGTCCTTCGCAAGAACCCATGGCGCGGTTTCGTCTATATATTTATTCGTGCGGCGTATTACGTTCCATATTTCGTTGAGCGCATCAGAAAAAGCGAGCTTGTCCATATTCGCCTCGACTTTTCCTAGCATAGTTTTGGCCGTTTGTATTAAATCGCCGTCAAAGTCTGTGCTTTCCGATAAATCGGGCAACACACCACCAAAATATTTGTCAATCATTCCCACCGTACGCGATAGCAAATTGCCTAAATCATTGGCGAGGTCGGCGTTGTAGCGGTTGACTAGCGCGGCTTGCGTAAAGTTTCCGTCCGGGCCGAAGGTAAATTCGCGCAGCAGGAAATAGCGGATTGCGTCCACGCCGTACTTCGCCACAAGCGCCTTCGGGCAAATGGCGTTGCCTAGCGATTTGCCCATTTTTTTGCCCTCGTACTGTAGCCAGCCATGCCCAAAAACCTGCTTCGGCAAGGGTTCGCCCAGCGCGAAAAGAATACACGGCCATATAATCGCATGAAAACGCACAATTTCCTTTGCCATAAGGTGCAAATCTGCGGGCCAGTATTTTTTGTAGTCGCTGTCGTCGTCGGAACAAAATCCAAGCGCGGTTGCGTAATTCGGCAGCGCGTCAATCCACACATAAATGACATGCCCTGGGTCAAAATCCACGGGAATCCCCCATTTAAAGGACGTGCGCGACACGCACAAGTCCTCAAGCCCAGGCTTTATGAAATTGTTCAGCATTTCGTTTCTGCGTGAAAGCGGAAGCAAAAAGTCGGGATTTTCGTCAAAATGCTTGATTAGCTGGTCTTGATATTTCGACATTCTAAAGAAATAACATTCCTCGCTTATTTTTGAAACAGGGCGTTTGCAGTCGGGGCAATTGCCGTCCTCTAGCTGTTTGTCGGTGTAAAAGGTTTCGCACGGCGTGCAATACAGCCCCTCGTAGCTGCCCTTGTAGATGTCGCCTTGGTCGTACAGCTTCTTGAATATTTTTTTAATCGAGCTGACATGAGCTGGGCTAGTCGTGCGTTGATAAAAATCGTACTCGCAATCCATAATTTGCCATATTTCCTTAAAGGTAGCCGCCAAGCCGTCCACAAACTCCTGCGGAGTAACGCCTGCCTCCGCCGCGGCGCGTTCTACCTTTTGACCATGCTCGTCCGAGCCTGTAAGGAATTTCACATCGTAGCCGCGTAGCTTTTTGTAACGCGCCATGGTGTCGGCCGCCACGGTGGTGTACGTATGCCCGATATGCGGGTCGCCGTTTAGATAGTAAATGGGGGTTGTTACATAGAATGTTTTCATTTTTTTCAGTCCTTTGTTGTTGTTATTAAAATTGTACGTGTATTATTGTCCCAGTTTACACTAAAGCCTAAAATATTGGCAAGGTGACGAAGCATAAAATAATTTTGTCCGTCAATGTTAAGCGCGGCTAAGTCCCTATCCAAGCCATCAGTGACTATCATAGCGGCGATTAGCGAGTGTGAATTAGGGGCTTCTGCGGAATCCGAAATTAAATAGTGATATGCGGTTGTGGCAATAAACGTGATATTAGCTCCGCCAGTCCATGATACACTTTGTGACAAGGGCGTACCGTCTAGCATATATTCTATATCCTGTATACTAAAAAAGGTACGCCCCTCAATATTGTACGCTTGAAATAAAATGGGCTTGTTGTCTATAATAACGGCGGTGGGGCTAGGGCTAGGGGTAGCGATGTCAAGCAGTCTGTCCAGTGGTTTAATAGCCCAATTTTCTCTTGGTGCCGAAAAATCCCCCGCACTCCATGCACTGATATTATCTTGGTTATGCAAATTTATTTCATATAGGTCTGCATATTCAAACAAGCCGAGAGGGTCAATAAGCTCCAAGATTTCATGCGTCTGACGAGCAGTCGTGATACTAAGGAATTGATTATCCGCAGGTATTCTTGGCATGTAAAGATACGTTATAAAATTTTCAGACAGCGTAATGTCAACAAGCTGAAAAGGAAGATTTGTAAGCAAGTGAATTGTGTCTAGTGCCGCAAAATCAAGGGCTGTCATTGCCACAAGAGCTTCCTCGTCCGTGGGGTATTCTCCGTTGTTTGCAGTCATATGCGCGTGTATAAGGTCTTGGAATGAAGAAAATGCTAGCTTGCTGACAGACACCGTAGCCGAAGCATTTTCGGGCTGTGTTTTTATATGCAGGGCAACGAGAAATATTAAAATCAATAAAAATACGGCATACTTTGGCAAAAATAGGGGCTTCATTGAGGTCACCTCACTTTAAACGGATTAAAACCCTCGTTCCATCATTACCCCACAACCGCCGCCCGATTCAACGCGCTTACAATCGCCTTTAACGCGGAATTTGTAGTGCTTCGGCTAATTCCTGCGCCGAAGTAGCTTTTGCCGCCCATCGTAATTTCCAAGTAGGTAATAGCAGGCGCGCGTGCGCCCTCGCTTACGTTGAGCGTGTGCTGGAAATAATCGCCTACGTTAAATTCCGTGCCAAACGCGCTAGCCATTGCGTTGCAAAACGCCTCAACAGGGCCGCGCGCCTCGCCACGTACCGTCAAAAGCTCGCCGTTTTTCTTGATTTTGCAAGCAAGCGAGGACAAATTGTCCTTTTGTACATATTCCGTTCGCTCCACAAAGGTATATGGCGTTTCGGCGATATATGTTTCGCGGAATAGCTCGTAAATTTTCTCGGGCGTAATTTCCTCGCTCAAGGAGTCGGAATGTGCCGTGACAATAGGCCCAAAATCGCGCTGCATTTTTTTCGGCAGGTGGTAGCTGTGCTTTGTTTCCAGTATATATGCCGCGCTGCTGCTGCCCGACTGGCTGTTTACGCGGATAATTTCGTCGTAGGTACAGCCCACGTCCTTGGGGTCGATTGGCAGATAGGGCATTTCCCATATTTTGTCTTTTTGCCGCGCCATTCCCTTGCGAATCGCGTCCTGGTGCGAGCCGGAAAACGCCGTAAACACTAGCTTGCCTGCATATGGGTGGCGCGGGTGTACGTCTAGGCACGTTATCCTTTGGTACAATTCGATTGCCTCGCCTATATTGGAAAAATCCAGCTCGGGGTCTATTCCCTGTGAATATAAATTCATGGCGAGCGTGATAATGTCGGCGTTGCCTGTGCGTTCGCCGTTGCCAAAAAGAGTGCCCTCTACCCTGTCCGCCCCTGCAAGCAAGCATAATTCCGTAGCGGCCACGGCTGTTCCGCGGTCGTTGTGGGCGTGCAGGCTTACCGTGACTTTGTCGCGGTTGAGTAGCTTTCCGCATACATATTCAATCAAGTCTGCATGTACATTCGGCGTAAGCGATTCCACGGTAAACGGCAGGTTAATAATCGTTTCGCGCCCCTGCCATTCCGAAATCACCGCGTTGCAAGCCTCGACCGCAAAATCAGGCTCTGTCTGCGAAAAACATTCGGGCGAATACTCAAAGGCGATTTGCTCGCCGTTTGTGTAATTCGCGGCACATTCGTTAAACATTTTCGCACCAAACACCGCCAAATCAATAGTCTGTTGTTTGGAATTGCCAAAAACCACCTCGCGGAACAAGGGCGAGGTCGCGTTGTACAAATGAACGGTCGCTTGCTTTACGCCCCTTAGCGAGTCAAAGGTCTTGCGAATAACCGCCTCTCGGGCCTGCGTAAGCACCTGTATTCTCACATCGTCGGGGATTAGCCCCTGCTCAATCAGCGTACGCACAAACTGAAATTCGCTTTCCGAAGCAAACGGAAAGCCGACCTCAATTTCCTTGAAGCCGATTTTGACTAAATACTTAAAAAATTCAATTTTTTGTTCCAACGTCAAGGGCGTAACCAGCGACTGGTTGCCGTCGCGCAGGTCTACACTGCACCAGATTGGGGCTTTGGTTAGCTTTTGGTTAGGCCATGTGCGTTGCGGAAAGTCTAAGACCTCGCACGCGCGATATTTTGTGGGGTTCATTGTAAAAATCCTTTCGGGGAATGTATTTGCTGTGGTGGTTGATGTTTGAATATTTGAATGTTTGATAGAGTGTGGATTTGGCGGATTCTAAGGGCATGGAACGCGGATTTTCGCGGATTTCGCGGATTTTCGCGGATTTTTTCTTCGTAAATCCGTTAATCCGTGTATTCCTGCTGTGCCTCGCTCCCTCTGTGCCTCTGTGCCTCTGTGTGAAAATCTTTTTGACAAATAATGAATGTAGACAAAGCGTATAACGTCCATTCTTTAGTTAAAAGATTTTTTCACACAGTATTTCGCACAGAGGCACAAAGCAGAGGGAGCGAGGCACAGTAGACAATAGAATGTGAGTTTAAAGGTAATTAAACGCGGATTTGGCGGATTTACGCGGATTTTTTCGGGCGTGGCGGATTTTCGTGGATTTTCGCACGAGCAAATCCGCGTAATCCGTGAAAATCCGTTAAATCCGTGTCCTCTCGCCGTTTATTTACATATGAATGTAAATTTTAATCCGTGAAATCCGCTACGCCCGAAAAAATCCGCGGAAATCCGCCAAATCCGCGGAAATCCGCGTTCCATGCCTTTAAAAAAACCGCTTAGACAATACATTGATACCTACTCACTCGTCAGCAGGTGTCGAAGCTCCAATTGCCCGCGGCACTACCGTCACCTCGTACCCGTCCTGCTTAAAGCGTTCAACTAGTCCTGTTTCCGTTACCATGTGCAGGGCATCTATGGCGATTACATACTGCCCCTCGCGGCTGTTCATAATGTTGAGCGCGTAATCGTACATGGCGGGCGTGCTTTCTTCTAAGAGCTTTACCGTCAGAGGGCTTACGTAGTCCAGGTTTGTGGCGGCGATAAACGCCTCGGTGTCGCGCCTACGCCATGCGTCAAGCCACGCGAGGGTCATTTGTATTTCCCCCTCGGAGCGCGGCGAGCTGCCGAGATAAAAATCGACAGTGTCTTGCAAATACTGCACCTTAAAGGCATCGTCCAACGCCGCAATCATATCGGCTTTACGCCTAAAGCCCTCTATTTCCCTTATGGTAACGCCTGCCTCATGCGCGACACGCCCTAGCTGTAGCGCGATATTTATATCCTCTTGGCGGAGTGCAAGCTCCTCGTTCTCGCTTAAAACGACCATTGCTAGCTCGTTCGCCAACGCCCACGGTCTATATGCTTGGAGAATCCCGAGCAGCATTTCTTGTTCAAGCGATACATGCCCTAAATAAATATCCATAAGTTGGTCTAACAATTCTTCGGAAATCTCATCGGGAAGGCGGTTTTCGTCCTCACTCGTATAGTGCATTGATGACTCATAATACACATACTGCTCAAAGTCGTCAAAATCCGCTTCGAGAATAAGCGCGTCCGCGGTCGTGAGTATTTCGGTCAGTTGTTCGCCAAACGGAAGCGCGGTGTCGTTTATTACATGAATCGTGCCTAGCAGGTAAATTACGGTGTCCTCGTCCTCCACGCGCCACAACAAGCCATGCGCCTCGCCCGTGTCCTCTAGGCTGTCGCCCTTGTTTTTCCCACAGCCCGCGGCGGTCAAAAGCAGTGTAGCAAGGAGCAAGAATAAAAATATTTTTTTCATAGGTTTTTTTAATCCTTTCTGTATAGTTGTTTAAGTTGAAAACGGTGCTGTGATTGCGAGGATTTTTGTCGCAAGACGAGGAGCAAAAACCGCCGCGTGCTAGCGGCACGCAAGGTTTTTTGCGACGAAGCATTGCGGCAAAAAGACCGCAAGCACAGTGCCGTTTTTAGCTTAAACAACTATTGGTGGTCGGCAACCTCGGAAAGCCCGAAAGGGGTTTTCGCAGGTCGCCCTACAATAATATGCAATATTGCCAAGATATACAAGGGTAAAAAAAGAGAAATTTAAAAAACTTTAACATTGTTTACATTGAATCGTCTTGACTTCCCCCACCAAACTTGGTATAATCCCCGCTTGTTGGGGAATACAATTTATAAGTCGGCTCGTTGTTATGGCGAGGTCGGCTTTATACTTATTTAACCAATAATAACCAAGTAAGATTAACCAAGAAACGGAGAGATAGCAAGCATGGCTGACAAAAAAACTGTTCTCACATACGAGGGACTAAAAAAGCTAGAGGAAGAATTGCATGAGCTAAAGGTGGTACGCCGCAAGGACGTGGCGGCAAAAATTAAGGAGGCTCGCGGACAGGGCGACCTTTCCGAAAACGCGGAATACGATGCGGCAAAGGACGAGCAGGCCGAAATTGAGGCGCGGATTACCTTGGTGGAAAAAATTCTGCGTAACGCGGAGGTTATCGACGAGGAGGACCTCGACGCGGATAGCATAAGCGTGGGAAGCAAGGTACGCATTTTGGACATGGAATATAATGAAGAAATAGAGTATTTTATAGTGGGTTCTACGGAATCCGACCCCATGGGCGGACGTATTTCTAACGAATCGCCGCTTGGAATGGCTTTGATTTCCAAAAAATGCGGCGATACCGTTACCGTGGAAGCGCCGCAGGGAGCGTTGCAATACAAAATCTTACAAATAGCGTAGGTGTTTTATGGACGGCTTAAACGAACAACAGCAAATAAGGCACGATAAGTTAAAAGCCCTGCAAACCGCGGGGCTTGACCCTTTTAGGCACGTAAAATTTGACGTAACGGCACTGAGTGCCGACATTCACGGCAGCTTTGAGCAAATGGACGGACAAGCCGTAAGCGTGGCAGGGCGAATAATGACAAAACGCGACATGGGCAAGGCTTCGTTCATAGACGTGCAAGACCACGGCGGACGGATTCAGTCCTACGTACGCGGCGATTTAATCGGCGCGGAAAGCTACGAGGGCTTTAAGCAGCTTGATATAGGCGACATTGTGGGCGTAAAGGGCGAGGTTTTCCGTACCCAAAAGGGCGAAATTTCCGTACGTGCCAGCGAGGTCACGCTTTTGGCAAAAAGCCTACAGCCGCTGCCCGAAAAATGGCATGGCTTGCGTGACGTAGACGCGCGCTATCGCAAGCGTTATCTCGACCTAATCGTCAACCCCGACATCAAGGACGTTTTTATCAAACGCACGGCGATTATCAAGGCAATCCGCGCGTTTTTGGACGGGCGCGGCTTCTTGGAAGTAGATACGCCTATTTTGCAGACCATTCCCAGCGGCGCGGCGGCGCGGCCGTTCGTCACGCACCACAACACGCTTGACATGCAAATGTACTTGCGAATCGCGCCCGAGCTTGCGTTAAAACGCCTGATTATCGGCGGCTTCGACCGCGTTTACGAGCTTGGCCGCAATTTCCGCAACGAGGGCATAAGCACAAGGCACAATCCCGAATTTTTAATGTTGGAATTATACCAAGCGTACACCGACTACCACGGCATGATGGAGCTAACGGAAACAATGCTCCGCGAGGTAGCACAGACCGTTTTAGGCACAACGCGCGTTTCCTGCGGCGAAAACGAAATAGAGCTAGGCAAGCCGTTCGCGCGCCTTTCCATGGTAGACGCTGTGAAAAAATACGCCGACGTGGATTTTTCGCAAATAAACACCACCGAAGAAGCACGCGCCGCCGCAAAAGCCAGCCATGTAAAATTCGAGCCGCACCACGCAAAGGGCGACATTCTCTCGCTTTTCTTTGAGGAATTTGCGGAAAAGCACCTAATCGAGCCGACCTTTTTAATAGACTATCCAGTGGAAATATCGCCGCTAACAAAGCGGATTCCCGACAATCCCGAGTATACCGAGCGTTTCGAGCTATTTATCGCAGGCAGAGAAATGGCGAACGCCTACTCCGAGCTTAACGACCCCATAGACCAGCGCGAACGCTTCCGCCACCAGGAATCACTACGCCAAGCAGGCGACGAGGAAGCAAACATGACCGACGAGGACTTTCTCGCCGCCGTAGAGTACGGTATGCCGCCTACAGGCGGTATGGGAATAGGTATCGAACGGCTTGTTATGCTACTTACGAACGCGGCTTCTATTCGTGATGTTATTTTCTTTCCTACTATGAAGCCGTTGGGTCGGCAGGATATTTAAAAGACATTAAACACGGATTTACGCAGATTACGCGGATTTTATCGGGCTTGGCGGATTGTCGTGGGTTTTCCCACGAGCCTATCCGCGTAATCCGTGAAAATCCGTTGAATCCGTGTTAAGCCCTTGAAGCCTTTAAATTCGTGTTTAATTCTTTACAGCGATAGGCAAGGTAAACAGGTTAATGCTTGGGCGTGGTGACGGCTAATTGTAGGGGGCGGATTTATCCGCCCCGAGGTATGCACGCTCGTCAATTCGGGACGGATAACGTCCATTAACGCAGAGCGAGGTAGCCTCGGGACGGATAAATCCGTCCCCTACGAAAACCATTGTAAATGCGGCAAAATGAAGCGAATTTTAAAAAACACGTCAAAATGATTTCGGGGACAATATGGTGACGGCTAATTGTAGGGGGCGGATTTATCCGCCCCGACCCCCGCACGCTCGTCAATTCGGGACGGATAACGTCACTTAACGCAGGGCGAGGTAACCTCGGGACGGATAACGTCCCTTAACGCAAAGCGAGGTAACCTCGGGACGGATAAATCCGTCCCCTACAAGAAACCTGCAAAACCCCTGCAAATTTTGTGAACTGGTAATTGTTGCATTGAATTAAATCGCTGTGCGTAAGTCCTATTTAATACAAATTCGGGGGTAAACCTATGAATAATAAGAAGTATCTAATTGCCAGTATGATTATGCTAGTAATTGCGTTAGCGAGTGGTTGTTTTGGTGGGCAGGCTGTGAGAAATGGGGAAGATAGCCCCGAGTATATTACCATTCGTGGGGAGCAGTATAGTATTGATTTAACTACGCTCGCGTTGGTCGATATGGATTTAATAAATGACGAAATCCAACCATTGCAATATATGGTGAATTTGACGGAGTTGAAACTAGACACCAACTACATCAGCGACATATCCCCCTTGGCTAATCTAACGAGCTTGACGGAATTACGACTAAACATCAACCAAATCAGCGACATATCCCCCTTGGCTAACCTAGCGAGCTTGACGGAATTATCGCTAGACAGAAACCAAATCAGTGACATATCCCCCTTGGCTAACCTAGCGAGCTTGACGGAATTATCGCTAGACATCAATCAAATCAGCGACATATCCCCCTTGGCTAACCTAACAGGCTTGACGGAGTTGGCACTAAGTGTCAACGAAATCAGCGACATATCCCCCTTGGCTAACCTAACGAGTTTGACGAAGTTGCGGCTAAGGTTCAACCAAATTAGGGACATATCCCCCTTGGCTAATTTAACGGAATTGACGGACTTGTGGCTATGGGACAACCAAGTCAGCGACATATCGCCCTTGGCTAATTTAACGAAATTGACATTGTTGCACTTGAACACCAACCAAATCAGCGACATATCGCCCTTGGCTAACCTAACGAGCTTGACGGAGCTGGGGCTATACGACAACCAAATCAGCGACATATCGCCCTTAGCTAATTTAACCAGCTTGACAGGGTTAGGGCTAGACAGCAACCAAATAAGCGACATATTGCCCTTGGCTAATTTAACCAACTTGACATGGTTGTGGCTAGGTGACAACCAAATCAGCGACATATCCCCCTTGGCTAATTTAACCATCTTTACAGAGCTGTGGCTAGAGAACAACCAAATCACCGACTGGACACCAGTCCAGCACGTCCCTGCCGTTTTTGGTCGCCCATAGTTTGTGTAAGAAATGATTCAGAACGCAGATTTACGTGGAATTTAATTTAGCGGATTTTAAAACCATTAAACACGGATTTACGCAGATTACGCAGATTTTATCGGGCATATCGCATTGTCGTGGATTCCCCCACGAGCCAATCCGCAAAATCCGTGAAAATCCGTTAAATCCGTGTGAAGCCCTTGAAGCC
>Ga0099364_10010450_pt1 | contig 12764 bp, 11 predicted proteins | sample TergutTh196P3_FD_73070 | JGI IMG/M metagenome (GOLD analysis project Ga0099364, IMG submission 73070) | Microcerotermes parvus P3 segment gut microbial communities from Pointe-Noire, Republic of the Congo - Th196 P3 | ecosystem: Host-associated > Arthropoda: Insects > Digestive system > Gut ... | reverse complement strand
CGGCTTGTTTCTCGAAAATGGATTTGCCGATTTCCCAGTACAGACTGATCAATCTGACATTGACCTGTTGCAGTGCATCGTACTGTGCCATACGAATTTTTTGTTTAATTTCGGCGATGAAACTACGCTGTAGTTGTGTTTCGCTAATGTTTGGTTTGTTTGTTTCCATAATTTTTGATTTTCGTTAATAAATTTTTTTATTCACTATTCACTATTCACTAATCACTGGGCGACGCATGCGTCGCCCCTACCATATATAACGCTCGACCCCCTGATTTTCGTATATTTTTTTTGTTAAAAAGTGTTAAAATGTTGAAAACTTTCGCAAATTGTTAATAAACCCGCGAAAAAAAAATCCACCGCATTTCATTTTTTTTTCGTATCTTTGCATCTGCTATGCAAATTGAACTCCTAAAATCAAAAATTCATCGGGTTAGCGTGACACACGCAAACCTGCACTATATCGGCAGTATCGAGATTGACGAGGACTTAATGGATGCCGCCAATCTCATCGAAAACGAACGTGTGCATATCTACAATATCACGAACGGTAAGCGTTTCGACACTTATGTCATCAAAGGCAAACGTGGCAGCAAAACCATCGGAATCAACGGTGCGGCAGCACATCAAGCCAATGTGAGCGATTTAATCATCATCGTTTCCTACTGCACGATGGATTTTGAAAAAGCAAAACAATATCAACCAACACTTATTTTTCCGGTCGATAATAAAGTCTGAATTTAAGTTATGAAAAACGTTCACATTTTGCGAAACATCTTGAAATTCGGTCTTTTCCTCGGATTTGGGATTTTTATCGCATGGTGGTTTATCAAAGATTTGGATGCCGAATCCCGTCAACAAATGGTAGCGTCTTTTCGAAATGCAAATTACGGAATAGTCGGAATAGCCTTGATTCTGGGCGTTTTGAGTTTTTGGATTCGTGCCAAACGTTGGCAAATGCAAATGGAATCCATGAATTATTTTCCGAAACCTAAAAACGTTGTAATGGCAGTGATGGTAGGCTATTTCGCAAATTTGGCTTTCCCAAGATTGGGCGAAGTGGTGCGTTGCGGACTGTTGGATAAACATGAAAAAATACCGACCGCCAAAACCATCGGAACCGTTATCACCGAACGATTATTAGACACCGTGTGTTTTTTCATTTTATTGATTTGGGTTTTGGCAATACAGTTTTCGCTTTTGTCGGATTATGCTATGGAAAATTTCACCGGATTATACGAAAAATTTACAAATCCGGAATTCATCAAAAAACTTGTTATCTTAGCCGGTTTCGGAATTTTAGCCTTTGCGTTTTTTATCTTTTTTCTACGCAAAAAAATTGCTCATACCAAACTTTATTTGAAAGTCAAAGAATTGATTTTGCATTTGTGGGAAGGCTTGATTTCACTGAAAAATCTGAAACAACCCGGCATGTTTATCGTTTACACCATTGCCTTATGGTTATGCTATTATTTGATGGCATACATCGTGTTTTTTGCCGTGGCAGAAACCTCGAATCTGCCGTTGAGTTCGGGCTTAGCATGTTTGGTTTTCGGAACCATAGGAATCATCGTAACACCCGGCGGAATCGGACTTTATCCGGTGATTATCGCCAACACTTTACTGCTTTACGGAATCGCCCAACCGGTTGGTTTTGCTCTTGGTTGGCTGATTTGGACATCGCAAAATATCATCATCGTTTTGGTCGGTTTGGCGTCGTTGGTGTTGATGCCGATTCTGAATCGAAAAAAATCATAACGAACCAATGACACACATCGAAAACATAGCATTAAATCCTGAAAAAAAAATCTATTTCGTTTCGGATTTTCATCTCGGTGCACCAACCGAACAAGAAAGCAGATTGCGTGAAAAACGCATTATTCAATGGTTAGACGAGATTTCGAAAGATGCACAAACGGTTTTTTTACTTGGAGATATTTTCGATTTTTGGTTCGAATACAAACAGGTTGTTCCGAAAGGATACACCAGATTATTAGGAAAATTAGCCGAAATGGCGGATAACGGAATCGACTTGCGAATGCTGGTCGGCAACCATGATTTGTGGACTTTTGGCTATTTGGAAAAAGAAATCGGTATCCAAATTTATCACAAACCACAACTGTTCAAAATCAACGAAAGCCTTTGTTTTATTGGTCATGGCGATGGTTTGGGTTATGATAATTTGTATTACAAAATCATCGGAAAGATATTTAGAAATCGATTTTTTCAACGGTTGTTTGCTGGCTTGCATCCTTGGATTGGCACGGGTTTGGCGATTTTTTGTTCGCGAAAAAGTCGTGCACAAACAGGGAAAAATGATGCTGCTTATACATCCGACGAAAAAGAATCGTTGCTGGTTTTTTCCAAAGAATACTTGAAAAAAAATCCGGACGTAAAGTATTTTATTTTCGGACATCGCCACTTGCCGCAAGAGTTTGAAATCTCTGAAACATCTACATATTTCAACACCGGCGATTGGTTGAATTACAACAGTTATTTGGAATTTGAAAATGAAAAAATAAAATTAAAAAAATCATGATAATCATCGGTATCGCAGGCGGTTCGGGCTCCGGAAAGACCACCGTCGTAAAAAAAATCATCAAAAAATTTCCGAAAGGAAGTGTAGCAATCGTCTCGCAAGATGCGTATTACAAGGACACCGGACACTTTACGCCGGACGACATCAAGCGGCATAATTTCGACCACCCGGATGCTATCGAATTCGATTTATTGGTCAAACATTTGGACGAATTAAAATCCAATAAACCTATCGAAATGCCGCACTACGACTACGTTACAACAAGTCGACAAAAAGAAACCACAACCATTCACCCACAAAAAGTCATTATCGTTGAAGGCATCTTGATTTTTACACAACCCGAACTTTTGAAACGTATGGACATCAAGGTTTTTGTGGACGCTGAGGCTGACGATCGAGTGATGCGAATCATGCGACGCGACACGCAAGAACGCGGACGAACGTTTCCCGAAGCAATGGAACATTACGAAAAGAAAGTTAAACTTATGCACGCTCAATTCATCGAACCCAGCAAGCGTTTTGCCGATATCATTATTCCGGAAGGTGGGCAAAATCAGGTCGCAATCGACATTTTAGGGCAATATGTGCAATCTTGTTTGTAATTGATTTTCAATAAAATAAATAAACAAACAAAAAATTTTTCACAAAAAATTTGGTTGTTTCAAAAAAAATCACTAACTTTGGGGCACGAAAGAGTGTGCTTTCGTATTAAAAATTAATCGTCATGGAAAAGAGAAAAACCGAAAAAGCCGACCTCGAAAACAAAAAAGGTTTGTTTTTGCAAATTGGATTGGTGTTCACGCTTGGCGTGATACTCCTCGCTTTTGAGTGGAAAACTTACGATGTCGTGTTGGTTGTAGACAGCAGAGCGGTTGTGGAAATGGAAGAGGACATCGTCATTAACACCGAAACGCCCCCACCTCCACCTCCACCTCCACCTCCACAGGAAATCACCACAGAATTGGAAATCGTTGCCGACGACAAGGTGATCGAAAATGAAGTTGAGATCAACGCTGAAGCCGACGAACGAACGGCAATCGAAGTGTACATCGCCCCCGTGATTGAGGCGGAAGATGAGGAAGAAGAACACGTGATTTTTCAAGTTGTGGAAGACGCTCCGGGCTATCCGGGTGGTGAAGAAGAACGTATGAGATTTTTGCGTGATAACATCAGATACCCCGCTATTGCTCGCGAATCCGGCATTCAAGGAACTATTTTTATCACGTTCGTTGTTGAGCGTGATGGAAGTATTACCGATGTTAAAATTGTTCGTGGAATCGGCGGTGGTTGCGACGAAGAAGCAATTCGTGTTGTGCAAAATATGCCGAGATGGGTTCCCGGAAAACAACGCGGAAGAGCCGTTCGTGTGCAATTTATGATGCCAATTAGATTTACATTATCAGGATAAAATCATCTAAAAGCCCTCTAAAAAGTTCGCTATTTAATTGGCGAACTTTTTTTTCAAAAAAATATGACACATGCTATTTGTATATTAAGCGTTGTCCCTGTCAGGGAAACGATTTCGCACCGCTCGGAAATGGTAACGCAGTTGCTGTTTGGCGAATTGTGTTTGATTGAAGATCAGTATCAGGATTGGTATAAAATTCGTGTACAGTTTGACCATTATGAAGGTTGGATTGATAAAAAACAAGTGCGTTTAATTGACGAAAAAACGTATAAACAAATTCTCGATCAACCGACCAAAACTTTTGTGAATGCTCCGGTTGCATTTGTTCGTTCTGAAAACGCTGAAACACCTGTGTTTTTAGGGTGTTCGCTCCCTTTGTTTGAAAATGGAAAATTTAAGATTGGTACTGAAACATGGACATTTGATGGAGGAGAACATTATTCGTGTTCGTCGCAAACGCCCGAACGCCTAAGTTTTTGGGCGTTGAAATATATGAAATCGCCATATCTTTGGGGAGGACGTTCGCCGTTTGGAATGGATTGTTCGGGACTTGCACAAAATGTGTTTCGAATGTGTGGATACACACTTCCTCGCGATGCCGCACAGCAAGCGGAATTGGGACATGTTGTGAATTTTATTGCAGAGGCAAAATCGGGAGATTTATTGTTTTTCGACAATGCCGAAGGTTTGATTACACACGTCGGAATATATGTCGGAAACGGACAAATCATTCATGCCAGCGGAGAAGTTCGCATGGATAAAATCGATCATCAAGGTATTTTTAACGAAACCACCGGCACGTACAGTCATCAATTACGATTGATTAAACGGATGGTGTAATCATCGCCAAAAGTTCTGTTTCGGAAATAATCGGAATCTTTAGACGTTCGGCTTTTTTCAACTTTTCGGGACCCATTTTATCGCCTGCCAAAAGATAGGACGTTTGTGCGGAAATGCTTGACGTATTTTTGCCGCTATGCTGTTCAACCAATGCCTTGATTTCGTCTCTCGGCTTTGAAAAAACACCACTAACCACAAAAGTTTTTCCTTCTAAAATCGTTGATTTCGGAGTTAGTAGATCTTCGTGAACTTCGAGCTGTAACCCTTTATTGGCAAGCCTTTCGATGAGTTCCAAATGATCAGATTTGGAAAAATATAACAAAACACTTTCGGCAATTTTTTCACCAATTTCGTCCACTTCGAGCAATTCGTTGAGGGTTGCTTTGGAAAGATTTTGAATCGTTTTGAAATGTTTGGCTAATTTTTTTGCAACGGTTTCGCCCACAAATCGAATGCCGAGTGCATACAACACTCTTTCAAAAGGCACTGTTTTCGCACGTTCCAGAGCATTCAAGATATTTTCAACGGATTTTTCTCGAAAAGAAACGATTTTACTTTTTCCCTCTTCGCCAATCATTATTTTTTCCAATCCGAATAATTGATCGGAATTTAAATCGAATAAATCTGCCACATTTTTGATTAATCCATTGTCATAAAGCATTTCGATTTTTCCTTCGCCGAGGCTATCTAAATTCATGGCTTTTCGACTGATAAAATGCTCTATTTTCCCTTTAATTTGAGGCGGACAATAATCCTCGTTTGGGCAGTAATGATTGGCTTCTCCGTCTGTTCTAATCAATGGTGTTTGACATTGTGGGCAATTCGTAATGAAGTGAATTTTTTGGGCAAACATATCGCGTTTTTCTTGATTTATGCCGACAATTTTAGGAATAATTTCGCCGCCTTTTTCCACAAAAACCGTATCGAATTCGCAGAGATCCAATTTTTCCATCACGTCGGCATTGTGCAAACTTGCCCGTTTCACAGTGGTTCCGGCTAATTTGACCGGTGCTAAATTGGCAACCGGAGTGATACTTCCGGTGCGACCGACTTGATACGAAACCGATTGCAATTTGGTTTCCACACGTTCGGCTTTGAATTTATACGAAATCGCCCAACGTGGCGATTTTGCTGTATATCCAAGCGTTTCCCAAAGTTTGATTTCGTTGACTTTAATCACGACTCCATCAATATCGAACGGCAATTTTTTTCGTTGCTCATCCCATTTGTTGATAAAATCAAAAACATCGTTGAGATTTTCGCATTTTTGAAAAAAGTGTCCGGTGTTGAAACCCATATCTTGGGCTTTGTTCAGACGTTCTTCGTGTGTGTTTTCTACCCATTCGTTGCCTAATAAAAAGTAGAGAAAACAATCCAATTTTCGTTTGGCAACTTCTCGCGAATCTTGTAATTTCAAACTTCCGGACGCAGCATTTCTCGGATTGGCAAAAAGATCATCGCCGTCTTCTTCCCTTGATTTATTAAGGCTTTCGAATGATTTGTGCGACATGATAATTTCCCCGCGAATTTCAAAATCAGCAGGAAAATCGTTGCCGTTTAATTTCAAAGGAATGGTTTGAATGGTCTTCACATTGGTGGTTACATCATCGCCTTTGATGCCATCGCCGCGTGTTACAGCCTGCGTCAAAAGCCCGTTTTCGTAACGTAAGCCGATAGCAACACCGTCGTATTTCAGTTCGCAAATATACGAAAAATCTCGTGAAACTAATTTTTTAATACGTTCGTCGAAATCTTTCAAATCCTCGAAAGAGTAAGTGTTTCCGAGAGAAAGCATAGGATAGCGATGCTCGACCGACTTGAACATTTTCGTGATTTCACCACCCACACGTTGTGTTGGCGAATTTGGCAAAACGCAGTCGGGATAAGCCTTTTCGAGCAAAGTCAATTCTTGCAAAAGTGCATCAAATTCGAAATCGGAAATCGTGGGTTTGTCCAACACATAATAATCGTAATTGTGCTGATTCAAACTCTCCGAGAGTTGTTCGATGCGTAGTTTGGGGTTTTCGAAAAGGTTCATTTTACAAGGTATTCAGAGTGTTTAATCCATCAAATTATTTCAAAAATTTCAGACTTGTACGCACAGCGTAAAACAGAAAATAATAGCAACATTTTGGCAAACTTAGTTTTTCGACATTGCGATAAATGTTCCACGTCCATTTTGCAGCACGAATTTTATTTCCCGAAATCGAGTTTTTTCTGATGCGATACAAGACTTCCAACGTGTTGGTGTTTTTTGCCATATAGCCTTTTTTCAAAATTTCCAACCACAACACAAAATCTTCGTAATTGATATTTTGCAAAAAAACTTTTCCCACTTTTTTCGTATCATATACACCGGCAGAATTTCTGATGATATTTTCTTTCAAAAGTTCTTGATAGGTGGCTGTTTCCGGTGCTACAACCCATCGATTTTTTCGCACGCCGACTTCATTTATTTTTTCGTGATTGGAAAAAACAACGGCGATTTTTTCATCGGAAAACAGTTTAATTTGTTGTTCTAATTTGGTCGGCAACCAAATATCATCACTATCTAAAAAAGCAATAAATCGCCCCTTTGCTTTTTCGATAGCGATATTTCTTGGAATCACCGGACTGCCTGTTGGAGCCTCTGTTTGATAGTAATGAATGCGTTGATCTTTTTCACCATACGAACGAATTATTTCAACAGAATTATCCGTCGAACCATCATCAACAACGATTAATTCCCAATCGGCATACGTCTGTGTTACTACGGAATCAATCGCTTCAGCAATATACAGCCCCGCATTGTAACAAGGCATAATGATTGACACCAAATTATTATTCATGGGTTATTTAGTGATTTTCAACTTTCGTTTCCACACATCTGCATCAAGGAAAGCAGCGTCTGACGTGGCTTTTATTAATAAAAATAAACCGATCGGCAAGAAAATAAACGACGACATCCACATCCCTCTCCAAGACAACAAACTTGTGGTTAGCACAGATTTTTCACCAATGATGGACGCCGCAAAATAGGCGATGAAAATGAGAACCGCCATGACAACAGGCATACCCAAACCACCACGCCGAATGATGGCTCCGAGCGGTGCACCTACTAAAAACAAAAGCAAACAAGCAAACGGATAGGTGAATTTTCGATGCCATTCTATTTCGTAATCTTTAAGAAATTTTTCGCGATTTTGCAAATCCATGGAATAGTATTGCACGTCTGTAAGCGTTGAATTTACTTGACTTGTCGCTGCATTCGAGGAATGTTCGTTCAATGGATCGGCAGACAAATTCGATATATTTATATTTTCAACGTTCAGAGAATCGTCGTAAAATGTTTGATAAAAATGGTATCGAGACAGAATCGCTTTGGTGATATCTTGCGTTCGATCAGCGTATTGCATGGTCAACGTATCAATCGTACTTTGCAGGTCTGACAAGCGTTTGCCTTTCTCATGATTTTTGAACAAACTCTCGTCGGTTTCGCCCATTTCAAACGACGACAAGTCGAATTTGATGACTTGTTCGCCAAACTTGGCTCTTGAAAACGGGCGAGTATGGCGATTTTGCCACTCTTTCACATCTTCGGCGTAAGAATAGCCATCGAAAAGTGTGAATTGTAGCCATTTTCCGTCGTCTGTGGCTTGCATCAATCCGGATTTTGCCGTTGTTAGCCGGACGTTTCCAATGTTCTCGGTATGATCGTAAATTTGTATGCCGTGTATGGTTTGTCCATCGCGTTCTTTTTTATCAAAACGAATCACATAACCGTCAATACGCTTGTAATACTCGCCTTCCGAGATATTCAATGCCGGTTTTTTCATTTGAATATCGTGAAGTAAGGTTCGATATTTTAGGAATGCGTAGGGATACACATTGTTTGAAAATAAAAACGCAACTAATGCAATGCCCATGGTAAACACAAACAGTGGACGCATTAATTTTTGTAACGAAATTCCGGCGGCTTTGATAGCAACTAATTCGTAGCGTTCGCCCATGTTTCCAAGGGTCATCAATGAGGCTAAAAGTACGGTTATCGGCAACGCTAAAGGCACTAAAGTTAGCGATGTGTAATATAAAAATTTGAATAGGACAGTTAGCTCCAAACCCTTGCCTACCAAGTCGTCCACGTATTTCCAAAGAAATTGCATGAGCAACACCAACATGGAAATAAAAAATGTTACAATCAACGGTCCGATGAAGGATTTTATGACGAGTTTATGGATTTTTTTCATATTAACTCAATTGTTTTATTTGTTGTGTGATGACCTCAATTTTTTGTTGTGCATCGCTTTGTTTTTTGCGTTCAAGTGCGATGACCTGTTCGGGAGCACTGCTCACAAAACGTTCGTTCGAAAGTTTGGCTTGCGTAGAGCGGAGCAGGTTTTCGGCTTGTTTGAGTTCGGTTAAAAGTTTGGTTTTTTCTGCATCTTTATCGATTTTATCGTTGAGAGGAATAAAAAACTCGGTTGACTTGACAATGAAAGAGGCTGCGTTTTCTAATTTTTCAGAAACATAGTCTAATTTTTCGAGATTACAAATCTTTTGAACAACGCTATCAAAAAGGATTTCGGACGGTTCGTTATTTTTCTTTACGAACAAGGTCAACGGTTCTTTTTGAGGGATATTTTTTTCTTTTCGAACAGTTCGAACTTCCGTAATGACGTGTTGTGCGGTTTCGAATTTGTCGATGATGGTCTTGTCAAACCCCTGTGATTTCGGCATGTTTGAGATGATGATATCCTCTTGTTTATCGCCAAAAATATGCCAAATTTCCTCAGTAATAAATGGCATAAACGGATGCAACAACTGCAACAATTTTTCAAAAATTTCAACCGTTTGTTGATGTGTGATTGCATCAATAGGCTGTAAATACACAGGTTTAATCATTTCTAAATACCACGAACAAAAACTATCCCACATCAATTTATAGGTTGTCATCAAAGCATCACTGAGACGATATTTTTCAAAATGATCTTCGATAATGGCGATTTGTTCATTCATTTTTGCATGAAACCAATCAACGGAAACCCTTGCATATTCGGGCTGTTCGATGGTTTTTGAAATCTCCCAACCGTTTACCAAACGCATGGCATTCCAGATTTTGTTACAAAAATTTCGACCTTGTTCGCAAAGCACTTCGTCAAACGGTAAATCATTTCCGGCAGGCGAAGTCAGGAGCATACCAACCCGCACACCATCGGCACCGTAGGTTTGGATTAGGTCTAACGGATCAGGCGAATTTCCTAAGGATTTCGACATTTTCCGTCCGATTTTATCGCGAACAATTCCGGTTAAATACACATTTTTGAAAGGAATTTTTTTCTCGTATTCCAAACCGGCGATAATCATTCTTGCAACCCAAAAAAACAAAATTTCGGGAGCGGTAACCAAATCATTCGTCGGATAATAATACGCCAAATCCTTGTTATTATTGGGGTTTCGAATACCATCGAATACGGAAATAGGCCATAGCCACGAGGAAAACCAAGTGTCCAAAACATCCTCATCCTGCCTCACGTCTTCAAATCGTAAATCGTAATTCGTAATTCGTAATTTTTCAAACGCCTCCTCTTTATTCTTAGCGACAACAACCTCCCCATTCGCCCCATAATACGCCGGAATCCTCTGTCCCCACCATAATTGCCGCGAGATGCACCAATCTTTCACATTCTCCATCCAGTGGCGATAGGTGTTTTTGAATTTTGCCGGATGAAACTGAATGGTATCGTTCATCACCACGTCCAGAGCGGGTTTCGCAATGTCTTGCATATTCAAAAACCATTGCAAAGACAATTTCGGTTCAATAACCGCATTCGTGCGTTCAGAAAAACCCACCTTATTGGTGTAATCCTCAATTTTCGCTAAATTGCCTGATTTTTCAAGGTCTTTGACGATTTCTTTGCGAACATCGAAACGATCTTTTCCAACATACAAACCCACTTTTTCGTTGATTGTTCCGTTATCGTTGAAAATATCAATGCTCGGCAATTTGTGTTTGATGCCGATATGATAATCGTTGATATCGTGTGCCGGCGTGATTTTCAGACAACCCGTACCAAATTCTCTATCGACATATTCATCAAAAATAATGGGAACTTCGCGATTCACGAGGGGAATGATAACCGACTTTCCTTTGAGGTGTAAAAAGCGTTCATCATCGGGATGACAACATACGGCAGTATCGCCCAAAATCGTCTCCGGACGCGTGGTTGCGATGGTTACAAATTGATTTTTTTCGCCGACAATCGGATAATTTAAGTAATAAAGTTTGCTTTGAATTTCTTTGTGAATCACCTCTTCGTCAGAAACGGCGGTCAATGCAGACGGGTCCCAATTCACCATTCGAACGCCGCGATAAATCAAACCTTTGTTGTAAAGGTCGATAAACACATCAATCACGGATTCGTACAAATCCTCGTCCATCGTGAATTTGGTGCGTTTCCAATCGCAGGAAGCACCGAGTTTTTTGAGTTGTTCGAGAATAATTCCGCCGTGTTTTTCTTTCCAAAGCCAAGCATGTTTCAAAAATTCCTCACGCGACAAATCTTTTTTGTCGATACCTTCCTCTTTCAATTTTGCTACAACCTTAGCTTCCGTAGCGATTGAGGCATGGTCTGTTCCCGGCACCCAGCACGCATTTTTGCCTTGCATTCGTGCACGACGAACCAACACATCTTGAATCGTGTTGTTGAGCATGTGTCCCATGTGCAGCACGCCCGTCACGTTGGGCGGAGGGATGACCACGCAATACGGTTCTCGGTTATCCGGCTCGGAATGAAAATAATTTTGATCCAACCAATGTTGATACCATTTATCCTCGATATCTTGCGGACTGTATTTTAAGGCAATGCTGTCGTTTTTCATGTCTTATCAATTAAACTTGCAAAGATACGAAAAAAAAATGAATATCGGCGAATTTATATTAAAAAAAACGACGAAAGCAAGCTTTCGTCGTTTTTTAGAGGTCAACAAAAGTCTTAGTATTTATCGCCACCACCGAACAGGTACGTTAACGTAAACGTCAAACCATTGTTTTTAGTAGAACCTTTATAATCGTCGTCCCACTTGTGCTCGAGATTCATCAAGCCGAGATTGTAACCAACCCCAACTTGAATAGCACCAAACTGCACGCCAAGTCCGAGACCAACTCCGAAATCCAGCCCTTTTAGATCATGTTTTTCCTTGTCGCTTCCGAATTTAATTTTAAACCAATCTTTCTCACCGTCGCCTTCATTAAGGTCGTTATCAGAGATTTTTTTCCCGTCTTCACCCCAAAAATTCATCCTTCCGCCAATACCAAAACCTACATAAGGACCTGCTTGAAGCAAAAGAGAGGCACTTCCAAAATTCAACTTGTACTGTGCGTTGATAGGAATTTGAAGATAGTTTAGGTTCATCGCCATTTTAGCATCGCTATCATCATCTTTCCACATAGTAGCACCTTGCTGAGCAAAGATAAGCCCCGGCTGGATGGAGAATGCTTCGCTAATCGCGTAGTCACCAACGATACCGACTTGAAAACCGGGTTTGAAACTAGACTTATCTTCTTTGTCTAATGCCTTACCGTCGTAACCCTTTTCGGAAAAGTTGGTTAGATTAAAACCTGCTCGAGCACCGATAGAGAACTGAGCTTGTACACTTGCCGTGAAAACGGCTGCAATTAAAATTGCGCAAATTTTTTTGTTCATAATAATTTGTTTTTTTTTGTTAATAATTTGTTTTGTTTATATCGCTTGTTTTTGACGATCGAATTAATTAAATAAAAAAAACCGCATCGAAACACGGTCCGATACGGTTGTATTTTATTAAAAAATGGGTAAACTACTGATTTGCAGCCTGTTGGGGGGGGGGGGGGAAAACCCTTGGGGGTAAAAACTCTTTTTTTTAAAGGGGGGCCCGGGTAAGATAAATTGGTTTTGGGGGTATCCCTGGGGTGTTTTTGCGGGGGATTTTGTTTTGGTTTCCCTACGGGGGAAAAACAAA
>Ga0099364_10010449_pt1 | contig 12764 bp, 11 predicted proteins | sample TergutTh196P3_FD_73070 | JGI IMG/M metagenome (GOLD analysis project Ga0099364, IMG submission 73070) | Microcerotermes parvus P3 segment gut microbial communities from Pointe-Noire, Republic of the Congo - Th196 P3 | ecosystem: Host-associated > Arthropoda: Insects > Digestive system > Gut ... | reverse complement strand
CTGGTATTCCTTCCTGCATAATTATCTATTTTTCTATAAAAAAAGTATTGATATTACAAAAAATAATTTATATAAAAAGTTTTCTTACTAAAAATAGAACTGCGAGGGCTTTCGGCATAATGCGTGGGAGTTGTGTTTGTTTTCTACACAAGCATACTCCACAACAAAAATGCAATAAAAAAAGAAAGCCATTGAAATATAAAAATATCCATTATTTTAATGTAAAAAATTATAGGTTAGAATATTTTCAAAAATTTTAATTTTATAACACAATGAAAATAAACAAAAATAAAAATGCAGATCGCGTAATAGAAATTAATAACAGAATCAGCGGCTGCACAGAAGAAGTAACATCCACACAAAACGTTTTTAGTGGATTATGTAGAAGAGTAGTATGTATGTTCGCACTCTTCGTTATAGTTGCTTCTATGGGAGTTATGCCCCCAGTAGAAGTAAAGGCAGATTGCCCACCTGATGATCCAGGTTATTATCCTTGGGAACCTCTAGTTATTTCACCAAATTACAATAAGGTGATATTTGAAGGTTGCGTATTTACGTTTGAAATATGCAGAAGGCAGGTTCCTAATCAAACTATTCCTTGGCCTCCATTATACGAATATTACATTCATACTATTAGCGTATCTGAAGGGTGTGATATGGATGAAGCAGATATTATTTTCAACTACAAGAATATAATAGAGGCATATATGCCAAGATTAGCAGAATTTTTGCGTAGTTGTGCTGCTATTATTGTGGGCCCCTGCGGAGCGGGAGGAGGCGAAATTGGGAATGGTTATAATATAATCAGAGCAGGACATCCAAGTTGCATTACAGAACCATACACTATTTGTATAAAAGAATTTGTAATGGATCCGCCAGGTCCTCCAGGTCCAGATGGCAGCCAAATTCAAACAGGACATTTTGAACAGAAATGGGTTAAAAAAGTTAGGCCTTGTGTTCAATTTGAACCACATTCTATCTGTTTTTCTACATATGAATACTGTATTGAGAACTATCAACTTGTATTAACAAAGATAGATGATGGGGCAGATTATATTAATTGTCCACCAAATATTCAAATACCTGTTCAAGATTGTTTTGAATATCCTAATCCATTCCCAATGTGGACATTGACCTGTCATCCCGTTTGCGGACCTGCCATTAATAATTCGCAGGAACTTGGGGTAGAACAAAGCCAAGTTACAGAAATTAGTGTTACGCCGAACCCAACTAATAACGGCACAACACTAACATTTACCCTTCTAACATCGGGCAATCTAACTATAACTTTAGTTAATGTAGAAGGGCAAGAACTATTAGAAATCCATAATGCAGAAACAAAAGCAGGCGATTTCACTACGACATTCTCAATGTCTAAATTTCCAACAGGCGTTTATTTCTTGAAAATAAACCATAACGGAAATGTTAAAATGGAAAAAGTTATTAGAAACTAATAACAACATTTTACTACATCAGAACAGATAAAACAAGAAGTTTTATCTGTTTTTTTTAAATAAAATATTATATTGCATAAAAAATATTTCACTATTATGGAAAAAATATTTATAGCATTAAAATATAGAAACAGATATAAAGAAACAATTAAAAATTGGTTCGGATTTATTTTTGTTTCTGCTGTTTATTTTTCTGATATTCCTTCCTGCATAACTATATATTTTTCTATAAAAAAAGTATTGATATTAAAAAAAATAATTTATATAAAAAGTTTTCTTACTAAAAATAGAACTGCGAGGGCTTTCGGCATAATGCGTGGGAGTTGTGTTTGTTTTCTACACAGGCATACTCCCCAAACAAACTGGAGTGTTCGCTTTATGTGACGATTAGAAAAATATTTCTTATATTTGTATTTTTTTAATTAAATATAGGAATTGTTATATGCAATGTACTCGTTGTGGTAGCATTCGTTATAGGTCTCATAGTAATTATATTCACCATAAAAGTGGTGAAAAAATTAATCGTTATCGTTGTAAAGATTGCAACAAAACTTTTAGCGATAAAGTTCGCAAGTTCACATACGCAGATAAGGAGCGTTTTCTAGAGATGTATTTGAATAATGTAGGCATCAGAAAAGCAGCAAAATTACTTGGTTGTAGTTCTTCGTTGTTAGTTCGTTGGGTGCGGCAGTTTGCTGTCAATTTGCGTCGAGGTTTATCTAAAGTTTCGGATGATTTAGCATCCACTTCGCTTCCAGAGGTAATAGAGATGGACGATATTTACACTCGTGTAAAAAAAGGGGCTTGCGAGTCCCGGTATGGGTTGCTTATTCTCGACGGCAAGGTAAAGTTGTTGCACATACGATAGGTGCCAGTAGCAATTGTGCCATAGAACTTTACAATCTGACTAAGCGTGCAGTAGGCAATATTAGTTGTATTTACACTGATGGCAATTCAAGTTATCGTGAGCGATTTTCTGATATTGGGATATCTGATTTGCATAAAGTAGCACCGGGCAAGTCTCAGACGCATCTGATAGAGAGTGTCAATAGTAGTATCAGAGACAATTTAGCTAGATTTAACAGACGTAGCAAACGTTTTAGTAAGACATTAGAAATGTTAGATAATACACTATTATTGTTTTTTAACTACAAAAAATACAAATGTCACATAAAGCGAACACTGCCTTATATATTGCATTTGTTTGAATTTTCAAAAAATATTGCAATTTTTTTACAAAAAAAATCCTTATTTTTGTAGAAAGTTATAGTTGTGTATGCCTGCAAAAGTAAAAAAATATAGATCTATTACAACGAAAATAATAAGTTTTGCATCAATAACGTTTTGTGTGGTGATTGTTGTTGCATTGTTTATTGTTTATCCGTATTTGAAAGATTATACAAAATTGCAAATAGAAAATTTCTCGGTAAATACTTTTTCGTCTTTTAGTTATCAATTAGATGAAATGTTTTTGTCCGTAGAACGATTAGGTGAACAATATGAAAAGGATTTAATTTCTCTTGCTAATTCAGAAGATTTTGAAAAACAATCTGAAAAAATAACGGCTTCAATGTTAGAAAATAACCCTTTTATATTAAAAGTGGTAGTAAATTTTTTCTCTGAAACTAATAATGATGCTTTTCTTATTAATTCCTCTAATTTTGGCGTGTTAAAACATAAAGGCGACAATATATCTAATGAAGTTATATATTCTGAAATTAATGAAATTATAGATTCGGGGATAGTTACAGGCAAAAAAGCAAGTTATTGGAGTGCACCTTATCTTATTTATGATACCACTGATGGCAATAATTTATCTGCTATGACGGGAATATACGGAATTTCTATGATATCAGATAGGAAGGTGATTGGTTACGTATTGCTATATTGCCGAATAAGTATGATAGAAAATACTATGTTTAAGTTAAATATTGGAGGAAGTAGTTATAATGTTTTACTAGGAAGCGATGGGAATGTAGCAGTGCATTTATTAGAAAAATATATAATGCAGCCGACTGATATTGATGATATTTTAAGTGAAATTGATAACTCAAAAGAGCATACATTCAAAATAGATTCGTTGGGCGATTTTAAATGTCCGAATTCAACTGCTTTGGCATATAAATTAATAAATAATTGGATATTTCTAACTATTTTCCCTGAACATTCTGCATTATCTGATTATGATAATTTTGGAAAAATTATGCTAATTATTTTATTGTTTGTTTTAACTTTTTTTGGAATTATTACAATAGGAGTTAATGCTTTATTATATAATTTTAAGTTTGTAGTGAAAAAAACTACAGATTTTTCGGATTATGATATTTTGGATTGGAAAATTCCTGTAATTAGAACTAATGATGATATAGAAGTGCTAACTACTACATTTAATAGAGTCCATAAAGCATATATAAATGTGCAAAATAAATATGCCGACTTGATAACCACCAACGAAAAATTAACATTTGACAAAAAACAATTAGACGTAAAAATAGAATCAATAATACAAGAAGAAACAGAAGAAATAATGGTTCAAAACAAGCACTTAACCACTTCTTTGAATAATATGGCAGAGTTTATTAAAATAGGTAAGGCAATTTGTAGTTCATTAGATATAGAAGAGGTTTCTAAAATAATTTACACACATTTAGAACAAATAGTCCCTATTACGTTCTTCGGAATACTTTTGCATAATAAAGAGAAAAATACATTAGAGTGTGAATGCGGTATTAAAAACGGCGAAATGGTTTCTAATTTTTCGCTTAATATACTTGAAAAAAATACTGTTGCAGGAGTATGTTTTGATAAAAACCAAACAATTTTTATTAATAATTTTGATATTGAAGCGAATCGCTTTTTACTTATTAATCCGTTTGACCCAGTAAACACAAAGTGTAATTCACAATATTTTGCTACAATTATATCTGAAAATGGCGAAGTTTTAGGAGTATTTACTATACAATGTCAACCAAAAGGCGTATTTAAAGATTTTGATGTCGACTATTTAGATAATATGAAAAATTATCTAAATATGGCAATAAATAATATCATTTCTTATAAAAAATTAAAAAATTATTTAACTAAAATGGAACAAACTCAAGACCGACTAATACAAAATGAAAGAATGGCTTCAGTAGGACAACTATCAGCAGGTATAGCACACGAAATAAAAAATCCACTAAATTTTGTAATTAACTTTACCGAAATATCTACATCACTAATAAAAGAATTAAACGAAAGAATAAGCGACTATAAAGATTATAAAACACCAAACACCGAACTTCCTGCCGACACCACGCTTTCCGAAATTGAAGAAGATATAGAAGATATGGTTGATAATATGCTACTAAATCTTAATAAAATTGAAGAACATAGCAAAAGAGTTGACCAAATTATTAAAAATATGATGATACATTCTAATAGCAGGTCAGAGCAATTTGCTCAAACAGATATTAATAATATTGTGGCTGAATACTCTAAATTAACTTATAAAGGTGTCCGTTCTAACAATCCTTCATTTAACATTGACGTAAAATATAATTTAGATAAAACTATTGAGCCGATTTATATAGTTCCTAACAATTTTAGCAGAGTTATTATTAATATCGTTTCTAATTCGTGTTTCGCTATAGCAGAAAAATCTAAAAAATACAATAACTCACAAGAATATACCCCTGAACTTATAATAACTACTACTAATTTAGACAGTAACTATGTAGAAATAAAAATTAGAGATAATGGCGAAGGCATCCCTAATGAATCAAAAAATAAGATATTTACACCTTTCTTCACAACAAAACCTGTGGGCGAAGGAACAGGATTAGGGCTTTCTATATGCTACGACATCATAAATATAGAACATAAAGGCGAAATAACTTTTGATTCAGAACCCAATGAATTTACCGAATTCATAATAAAACTCCCCAAAAAACAAGAAAACGTAATAAGCGTGTAATATTCATCATCTACTTATATATTATGCCGTGTTTAATGCGGTATGACAGAAAAATATATATTTTCTAAAAAAACATTATATTTGTTATTTTTTTAATCTGTTATTTGTGCTTTTAAACTTCCTCTGCCATAGATTGTGGTTTTTGAATGTATGGAATTTTAGATTTAATAATGTTTTTAATTCGTCTTTGTTCTCTTTTCTGACTGTCTTTAATAATTATCGTTAATATTTATTTTTAGCATAATTTAAGGTAAAAAATAATAATCTGTGCAGAGGAAAGTATAATACAGCATCTCCTCGCATAAAACAAAGGGATGTAGAAATTAAATACACTATAACAGGTGTTAAGTTCCCCATCATTGTGAAGTATATTTATATTGCATTACAATCCAATTTTCCTATTTTGTATAGGTAATAATTAATTTTGTTGTTCAATTTTTTCGGTAACTATTTTTAATGGTCTTGATATAAAATTATAATAATCTATTGCTTCATTTAATCCTTGAACAAAATTATTTACATCTTCTATATATATTTTTAATTCCTGCCTTTCAAAACCAATACTTGTAGATTTACTTTCAGTTATTGAAAAATATTTACGACTATCTGTCTTATTACTTTCTATATCAATAAAATAGGTTCTTTTACCTGCTTTAATAGTTTTTGAAAATTTTCTGTTTTCTATGCTCATAATAGTTATCTTTTACTTTTCTGTTTTTTGGTATAGGAAGCGTTTGATACTGCGTTTTGGGGTTTTTTCAAACTCTTCGTTCCATAGTTGTATTGCGGATATTTGCGAGTATTTTGGCAATTCGTTATTTATTTCTATAAGCAAATTATCTAACAACTTTGGAATATCTTTTTCGGTAATATTATCTATTTTAGCGGCATCGTAATCAGGATAAACGAGTGCTAATAATTTTCCATCTTTCTGTTCTATAACAATAGATTCTGCTACATATTGCTTATTATTAATAATGTCTTCTATTTCTTCGGGATAAATGTTTTGACCCGATGGGCTAAGAATCATATTTTTGGACCTTCCTCTAATATATAGAAAACCATTAATATCAAATACACCTAAATCTCCTGTTCTCATCCATCCGTCTTTTGTAAATAGTGCTTTTGTTGCTTCTTTATTTTTATAGTAACCGAGACAAACATTATCACCTTTTACTAATATTTCGCCGACAACATTAATCGGGTCAGGCGAATCTATTTTTACTTTCATTCTTGGAGCATCTTTTCCTACGGAATATAGAGCAGTTTCTTTCCAACCTGAATATGTTATAATAGGGGCACATTCTGTCATACCGTATCCGACTGTATAGCGAAATTTTATTCTTTTAAAAAACTTTTCTGCTTCTTTGCTGAATGCTGCTCCGCCGACAACAATCTCTATATATCTGCCGCCGAAGACATTATTTAACTTATCAGATATTTTATTTAGTAGCACTCTGTCTATTATAGGCAATTTTAGTAGTGCTTTTACTGTTATTTTATCTAATAGTGGTTGTATTTGTTTTTTATATATTTTTTCTATAATTAGCGGAACAGATATGATTAAAGTTGGCTTTATAGTTGCAAATGCTTCCATAATTATTTTCGGAGCAGGCACGCGAGTAAGAAAATAAATATGCGCCCCCACCGCCATTTCAAATAAAAATTCAAACATAAGACCATACATATGTGCCATCGGAAGCATAGAAACAAGCACACCATCGGTCTTTCTGAATAGTGGCAACATCTCACAGGCAAACAAAATATTAGACCAAATGTTGCGACTGGAAATCATTACACCTTTAGTAAAACCTGTTGTTCCCGATGTATAATTAATTACACACATTTCATCAGGTTTGTCCTTAAAATACGCAATATCTTTCTGTGAGTAGCCGTTTTTATATCGCTTTTTAAATATTTCATTCACTTGAGAATGTATATTAGATAATTTATCGTTGCTGTTATACAAGATTGAAAAATCCGATAGCACCAATATTGCCTGTAAATCAGGCATAGAACTCTCAGCCAAATCTTCCCAAATAAAATGACTGCAAAAAAGCAATTTGCATTCAGAATGATTAATTATGTATTGGATATTGTCGGACTTGAACTCGTGCAATATAGGAACGACAACTATTCCATATGTTATTGCAGACAAAAATACAATCCCCCAATTAGATTGGTTTCTGCCGCATATTGCGATTCTATCGCCGCGTTTTATTTTATATTCTTCGAATAGGATGTGCATTTTTGCGATATATGTTGCTACATCTTTGTAAAGGAGTGTTTTTCCTTTATAGTCGGTTAGTGCGGGGAGTTCCCAATTTTCTTTAAAACTATTTTCGAAAAGTAAATTAGTAGATATTTTACTCATTATAATCCTATATTTAATTATTACCGATGCAAATATACTATTTTTTATTAAAAAAATAATATATATGGTGAATCCTACAAATTATATTTTTTTATAAAAAAAACGTAATTTGCATACTAATCAAATAATAAATAACTTATTATAATGAATAACGATAAAAATTTAAATTCAGAACAAGAACTATTTAAACTACACAATGAATTATATCTATTGCTGGACTCTTTGAAATCAGAAATAAAAGATGAGGAGTTTGATATAATTATGATAAGAGCATTGAAATCTTTAGGTAACTTAAGTAGGGCAGATAGATGCTTTATATGGGAAAATTATTACCTTCCCGGCAGCAAAATACTCTGTATGAAACAGATTTATGAATGGGTAAATGAAGAATACGCATTTGCTGTTCAGGATACCGATTTAGTTGAAAACATTGTGTATGAACCCGACCTTTATGAGTTGCTTTCAGCAGGCAATACCTTAAATGGAATCGTTAAAGATTTTGACGATTATAATAGAGAAGTTCTGTCGGCACAAAATATAAAATCAATTTTATGTGTTCCTATTCATATTGAAAATTTATTTTGGGGGTTTATCGGATTTGATAATTGTCAGACAGAGGCATTGTGGAGTCCTTTCGAGGAAAAAGTATTAATATCTGTAAGTTTAACTATCGGCAAAATAATAATGGCACACAGAGATAATAAATTATAGTAAATGCCACTTCTAAAAAGTAATAACGAACTTACTTCGGCATTCCCTTATTAGTTAATGTATATTTAACACGGGGATTCGTTCCCGTGTTAAATATATTTTTGTATTTTTGCAATAATAATTAACAATTAACAAAGATTTTTAATAAAATAATGTGGAACATAAAAAGATATTTAATAATTTTATTATAAAATAAACGTATTTTTGTAATTAAATAAATAATTAAAATATAAATTATGAAATTAAAAATAAGTAAATTAAAAATAAGTAAATTTAATTGGCAATATACCATAATTTTAACAGCGATGGCTGTGTGTTTAATGGGGTTATTTGGATGTGAAAAAGATTGTCCAATAAACCACGATAATTCTTATGAACTTATGACAAAGAAAGTGGTTTTAAAAATAATAGGTTATAATGAAAAACCTGTAGAAATTAATTTAGATGAGTATGACCATTTTAGATTGGAGTTTTATTGTAGTTATGGTCAGTTATATGATCCAAGTGATTTTAAAGAAAGTTATTTGTATACAAAATATGATGATTTTTATTTATTGAATAAAGATAAAACTAATTTTTTTGAAATAGAGATAACATTATTTTCTAAATTATATAGAGATTATACTTGGAATAATTTATGGTTTATGGGATATATCGGTAATTCTCTATCTTTGTATACTCAATATGAATTATTTTACGACAATAAAGGAAATCTTTTATTACCAGATACTTTAACTTTTTTATCACATACCCATAACGATTAAAAGAATTAGATAAAAATCTTTACCAATAAAAAAAATAAAATTACACATATAACCATTCTAATTGCAAAGCGGCTTAGGGAAATAAAAACTCCTCGTGATAGACGCAAGTATAATTTGAAAATATTTAATAAATATGAAAATAGATAATTACATAAATAAAATAGTATCCGGCGATAGTTTGGAATTGCTTAAAGATATTCCGAGTAATAGTGTTGATTTTGTTTTTGCTGCCCCGCCGTATAATTTGCAACTAAACGGAGAGTTATATAGACCCGACCAATCAAAAGTAGATGCAGTTAATGATGAATGGGATAAGTTTGATTCGTTTAAAGATTATGATAATTTTTGTCAATGTTGGCTGAAAGAGTGTTATAGAGTGCTTAAAGATACAGGTAGTATTTGGGTTATTGGTTCGTATCATAATATTTTCAGAGTCGGATATTTGATGCAAAATATTGGATATTGGATGTTAAATGATATTGTTTGGATAAAAACCAATCCGATGCCTAACTTCAAAGGAACAAGATTTAATAATGCTCACGAAACATTGATATGGGCAACAAAATCAAAAGATTCTAAATATACTTTTCATTATCATTCACTAAAATGTATGAATGATGATTTGCAAGTGCGGAGCGATTGGTATATACCTATTTGTCAAGGCAACGAAAGAGTAAAAGTTGATGGCAAAAAGGCACATACTACCCAAAAGCCAATAGAATTGCTTTATAGAATAATATTATCTACATCAAACTTTGGCGATTTAATATTAGACCCTTTTTGTGGAAGCGGAACAACAGCAGCAGTAGCAAAAAAATTAGGCAGAAATTATATTACTTTTGATAAAGAACAATTTTATGTAGATGTTGCGACAGAAAGAGTTAATAACATAAATCCACTTGCAAAAGAATTATTAGAATATAAAGTAGAAATTAAAAAGCCAAAAGTTCCTTTCGGTAACCTAATTGAAAGCGGTTTTATAGAAGTAGGACAGAAATTATTTTCAAAAGATAAGAAATTTGAAGCAGTTGTAAATGCCGATGCAAGTATAATTTGTAACGATGTAATTGGCTCTATACATAGTGTTTCAAAACAGATATTAAACAAACCTTCTAATAATGGTTGGACTTATTGGTTTATAGAAAATGGTAAAAGTATGAAAAGTATTGATGAAATTAGAATGGATTATTGTAGTAAGTTTTTGCCAATAGAAGCAAATAAGAGTATTTTTTAATTTAACAAAGATTTTTTTAGAAACAAAATAATATGATTTTACAACAAGAATTAAAAGAAATAGTAAAAATAAATGATTTAGTAAAAATTAAATCCAATATGAAAAATATTAAGAATAATGGATTTGATTTAGATGGATATGTATTAAAAGAAATTGAACAAATACTTAATACGCAAACAATAGAAAGAACAAAATATTATATAAATCGCCTGATAAAAGGTTTATCGGAGGTTAGAACTAATAAAGTAAATGATATTAATCTTGCTCGCTGGAAAGAATATGATGATATAATAACTGATTCTCTTTGGATATTAGATAAAAGAGATAGTTCAGGTGGACATAATGCGAATTATTGGGGTAATTTTATTCCACAAATACCTAATCAGTTAATTCGAAGATATACAAAAGAAAAAGAATGGGTTTTAGATGCTTTTTTAGGTTCGGGAACAACACTAATGGAATGTAATAGATTAAATAGAAATGGAATAGGAATAGAGTTGCAACCTGAAGTTATAGAATTAGCAAAAAACAATATCATAAATGATGCAAGTATTTATAATAATGATAATAAAGCACGAATAGAAATTATAAATGCTAATAGTGTTAATTTGGATTATAAAAACAAGTTAAATGAAATTGGAATAGAGAAGGTTCAACTTATAATTTTGCATCCGCCTTATTGGGATATAATAAGGTTTAGTGAGGATTCACAAGATTTATCTAATGCAAAGACATTGGAAGATTTTTTATCACAGATGAATAAATTAATAGCAAATGTAACAAAAGTATTAGATAAAAATAGATATTTAGCACTTGTAATAAGTGATAAATATGAAAATGGTGAATGGATACCGCTTGGTTTTAGAACAATGCAAGAAGTTTTAAAATATGGATATATATTAAAATCTACTATTATAAAGAACTTTGAGGAGACAAAAGCAAAATTAAATCAGAAAGAATTATGGCGTTATAGAGCATTAGTAGGTGGTTTTTATGTTTTTAAGCATGAGTATATTTTTTTATTTGAAAAGGGGTAAGTATGTTTAATAATATAAAAAAATGTTTTTCAGAAATAGATGCAAAAAAGATATTAGCAAATAAAGATAATGCTATTAAGTATTTATCAAAACTGCCCAATAATATTGCTTTGAAAAAAGCATCTACAAAAGAAATATGGGAAAGAGTTGTTAAGACATGGAATTATGAAACAAGTAAAAATATTATTAGAGAATTGTTTAAAGAATCATCTAAATACAAAGCAGGTAAAGAATCAGCAGAAGTAATAGATATACTTTTAAATGAATGGAAGAAATTAAATTTAGGAGATATTAAATGGCCATGTTCACAAGGTGATTTTGATAATTTTGTTCAAAAAATTAATTCACAATCTATATTGCGTTTAGAGAAAGACGAAGTGGTTAAAATTGCTGCTGTTAAATATAGACGGCTAAAAGAATTAAATACTGCAAGAAATGATTATTTAGAAACACTACTTTTTGAAAAAAATAATAACATCGTTCCTACATTAAAACATAACAAAGGAACAGATTTTTATATTGATGGAGTTTCATTCGACCAAAAAGTTGCAAAAAGTCCAACACAAGAATTTATAAAAAAACATGGTGACAAATGGAAAGAAGTGGCAAAAAATAACCCTGTAGAAGTAGCAGAACATTTGTATAGATTGCAAGATGAAGGACGATTCGGTTATGAGCCACGATTATTTGTTGTTTATATTGATGAAGATATCCCTGTAATAGAACTAAAATCAATAATAGACAAAATAGATATAACAAAACCAATTGAAGTTTCATTTACATATAAACACGAAAAAACAGGTGATAAAACTTATAAAACATATTGTTTTGTGGTTCTTTTATCTAAAAATTAAATCCAATATGAAAAATATTAAGAATAATTAGATGATAAAATGGAGTTAATGGGCAAGAAACTTGCCCGATAGGATAGTGAAATGGAGTTAATGGGCAAGAAACTTGCCCGATAGGATAGTGAAATGGAAATAATGGGTAAGAAACTTCGGAGTGTTCACTTTATGTGACGATTAGAAAAATATTTCTTATTTTTGTATTTTTTAAATTAAATATAGGAATTGTTATATGCAATGTACTCGTTGTGGTAGCACTTGTTATAGGTCTCATAGTAATTATATTCACCATAAAAGTGGTGAAAAAATTAATCGTTATCGTTGTAAAGATTGCAACAAAACTTTTAGCGATAAAGTTCGCAAGTTCACATACGCAGATAAGGAGCG
>Ga0099364_10010448_pt1 | contig 12765 bp, 6 predicted proteins | sample TergutTh196P3_FD_73070 | JGI IMG/M metagenome (GOLD analysis project Ga0099364, IMG submission 73070) | Microcerotermes parvus P3 segment gut microbial communities from Pointe-Noire, Republic of the Congo - Th196 P3 | ecosystem: Host-associated > Arthropoda: Insects > Digestive system > Gut ... | reverse complement strand
GCCCCTCGACATCGCCGCCGTTGCTGCGATTGACAGGGCAATCATGGCTAAAAACGCTGTTAAAGCCAACGCCGAAAGCCATTGCACGGGAAAGGAGGCCTCCGCTTCAGTGCCTGAGATTTCCGACAGCTGCGACAGGGTGGGCTGCACCTTTGCGCCGGCGTAGCTCCATGCGGCAACGCAGCCGATGGCAATTGAGGGCAGGCAGAAGAGCGCCAACGATCCGAGCATCTGCCTGTTGACCGTGCTCGCCTTCTTGCCAAGCGAACGCAAGATGGCGGACTCCTTCCTCCTTTGCAGCTGATGAAGGAACGCCACGAGCAGCAGCGCTGCGGCGAATACCGCCGTGAACGCAGCCGCGTTGAGCGTTGCCCCGTTGATTATGGCCTCAGCGGAGTCCCAGAAGTCCATTGCGTTCGACGGTATGAAATTCACGTCATAGCCGAGCGCGGCCAACCTGTCCCCGTTCTCCTTCAAAAATGCCTGCTCGTCCCTCGCGTCCCCAATGACGAAGCTGTATTGAAGCTCTGCCACGTACCCGTCTTCCGGGTCCGAAGGGACGCCGCGCCCCATCATGAGTTCCGATGACGCCATGGTGTATCCTCTGGTTAATATCGAATCGGGGATGTAGACGATGTTGTATGGGTAATAAGATCCGGCGTTCCCCGCTTGCTCGATGACAGTCTCGATGAAGTAGCTTTCGCCTACGAAGCTGATAACGCCCACTATCTCGAGCTCCAGCTCGTACGGGTGGCTCTCGTTGGGGGCTCCCCTGTAGACGAAGTCCGACCTGCCGGGCAGCCTTACGTCGTGCGTCCGCGACAGGACTTGCTCCTGTGGCACGGAAACGGTTATCTTGTCGCCAAGCTGGAGGCCTCGGATGCGGGCAAAAGCTTGCGATATAACTGCCACGCTGTTCGCGTTCAAATGGTCTTCCCTGTCCAAGAGCCGCCCTCTGGTGACTTCGATTATTCTTCCGTCAGGCTGCATGATGGGCATTGCGGTCATGTCCGCCGTCGTCCTTAGCTGTATTGCGCTCTGCCCGTGCCTTAGCCCGATAAGCTCTTTTTCAAGTCCCTCAAGCCCCGGAGTTTCCGGCCCGACTGCCTCGCCGGGTTCAACTGCGGCATACCATGCAGCGGCACCCGCCAAGCTCCGTGAGCCGCTGACATGGTCGGTGGTTTCGTTGAGCGGCTTCATTACGAGCATGTCGAGATGCCTCCCCTGCTCCGGCACCCTGAACGCATTGAAATATGTGTAGTGCGACTGGTTGTAATGGGCTCCCCTGACGAAGTAGCGCTGCCCGGGAGCCATGCCGCCAATCGCGGTTTCCGGGACTTCCATGTTTCCGTCGCCAATCTGCCTGCCTGCCGAATGGTATGCTGCCAGCTCGGCTTCCGTAAGGAAGTAGCGCATGATTATGTTCTGCCCGTCAACCGCGTGTTCGGGGTATCCCGTCAGGACGTCGTCTGCGAGGAACGTGAGCCTGACGTGGGGCTGGGGCAGCGGTGGGAGCAGCCCGGACGGCTCCAGGCGCTCAACCATGTAGTCTTGCCATTCCAGTTCTGCGTATTCCATGTCGATGAGCGTGCCATAGAAGAAAGCGTCCGCATGGTGGCGGTGGTTCACGTCAAACAGCTCATCGATCGGGCTGACCCCGAGGATGTCCGCGCTGTGCATCCCTTGCAGGACGCCTTCTACCCCCCTGCGCCTGTCCCCAAAGGTGGTGTACTTGCTGCTCTCAACTATCTCCGCTCCGCTAAAGACGTTGTTCTCTATCACGCCGCCCCCGTTCGTTACCGTAAGGTAGCCTATCGAGCGGTAGTATCTGCCAATTCCCTCCACCGCGTCCTTGATCGTCATGCGTTCTGCTGCGAACAGCGTGAAAACGAACGCGCCCGCGGCCGCAAGCAGCGCGAGCAGCGCCGTACGCACGGGCTGCCGCAGCATCGACTTTATGAATATGCTCTTTCGCATGGCTCCACTTCCTAACATCGAAGAATGATTGCCGCTAGCCCGCTGTCAGCGTTGGAACAGGGATGGGTTCTCAGGCAACTCGCTTGCCGCCCCTCCCGACGCCGCCTTGCAGCATCTCCAAAACCGACTGGCGTGACAGCCTCGCAACGAGTAACGCGGCCATGGCGAGGGCAATTGCTGCAGCGGCTGCAATTGGCGCAAGGCACCACCAGGCGGGAAGCGAAACGCCGAGCTCGATGCCGGACGCGGTGGCAAACTCGCCAAACGGGTTCGCGGCGCTGCCCGCACTCCAAGCCGCGTATGCCCACCCCACGGCGCCGCCTATTGCTGCAGCAGGGATGGACGAAAGCGCGAAGGCTGAAATCAGCTTGGAGGATGCTGTTTTCGAAGGGAGCCCCATCGCGCGCTGTATGGCATATTCCTTTTTCCTCATCCTGACGTGAAGGATGGAGATGAACGCGGCCACTAAAACGAGCAGCGCGGAAAACGCGGCCAGGTTCAGCGCCGAAGCCAGAAGGATTTGGTCTGCGGACAGCCAGAAGTTCTCCGCCCCGTTTTCAAAAAACAGCGCCCGAAACCCCAGCTCCATGAGCGCGTCCCCGTTTTCCCGCATGAATGCCTCGGCATCGCGCGCATCGCGGAGCACGAAGCTGTACCACGAGTCCATGAGGAACTCGCTCGCGTCCATGTATTCCATATATTTCCAGTTGCGGAAGATGTCCGAGGAAAAGCCGCCCGGAAGCACGGAGTCCGGGACGAACACATAGTTGAAGTCTGAGGAAGACATGGATATAGTTACACCGGGCGTTGGGTGGGCAAACCGGAAAATCCCGACCACCTCAAGCTCAAGCTCAATCGGGTCCTCTCCACCAGGCATGCCCAACATCACAATGTCGGGCATAAAGCCAATGCCCGCGCCCTGCATTCCTAACTGCCGTTTTGGGATGCTCACCCTTAGCGTGTCGCCAACGCTGACTTCGCGTATTCTCGCGAAGTCCTCATATATGACCGCGACGGGGTTTGCGTGCTCATTGTCGCTGCTGACTATCCAGCGCCCTTCCGAAAGGAGCATGAACGCGTGCTGAGCCTGCGCCAGCGGCATTGCGCTCATGTCAACGCTTGTCCGTATCCACATGTTGCTCTGGTTCGCCCTAAGGCGTTCCAGCTCGCCATCGAGCATGCCAAGGCCGGGGTGCGATGAGGCGTCTTCCGCGTCCGCGTCCGCCGGCACGTACCATATCGGGGCTTCGTCCATGACGCGGAGGCCGGATTCAAGAGAGGTCGTTTCATTAAGCGACCTCATGACAAGGGGGTCGCTATCACGCCCCCGTTGAGGGAGCCCTTTTGTAAAGTCGTTGGGTCTGAAGAATACCCCCCGAAGAAAGTAACGCTCGCCGACCCTCATGCCGTCGACGGCCGTCTCCGCCACCGCGCCGCCGCCTTCCAGCTCGGCTTCCATCCGTGCCAAGGCCTCTTCCTCCGTCAGGTAATACAGCATTGTCAGTGTTTGCCCAGCCTCTGCGTGTTCCGGGTACCCCAAGGCCACGTCGTCGACGAGTATCCTCAGCACCATCGCCGGACGCTCGATGTTCTGCCCCCGTTCCAAGCTGACAAGCTTGCCATAAAAAAATGCGTCCGTGAACTCAATCTGGCCAACGTTGAACATCGGATATAAGTCAAAGTCCAAACCGCGCATTCCGCCTATGTCAGCGTTCTTCATCCCCATGAGCTGGCCGCCCACAGCCCTACGCCGGTCTTCGAACGCAAGGTGAGGAGAGCCCTTGATTATGTCTGCTGCCTGGAGCACGTTGTTGAAGAGGATTTCCTCGTTCATTTTCTGGACGAACCCGATTGCGCGGTAGTAGCTCCCAATCCGCCCCGTCTGCCTCACAACGTAGAGGCATTCGGACAGCCGCACCGCAAACATGAATGCTGAGAAGGCCATGAGCAGAGCCAGCAAAGCAAAGCGCAGCCTCTGGCGCGCGAATGATTTTATGAAAATGTTGCCTTCCGAAAGCTTTTTCATTTTCTCACGCTCCTTGCAGCTGGCCGTTCCTCCTGTTTCCTCGCTGATGCCACACCCGTTTCATGCAACGTTGCCCAACGGCATTTTGCGCCTGCTTCATGCTGCCATAACCGGCTTGCCGTTTGAACAGTCCGTTTGTTGCTTGAATATACCATATGCGCCATTACTATTGCAATACGGCTAGTAGCGAAGGGCATAGAATTCTGCGCATTGATTACTGCTCTCGCCAAATTGGAACTGAATTAGCATTATGAGACTTTTGCGAAATGGAGATAAATTCTTGTAGAAGCTCTCAAACCAGTATGTGTGCATTATGCGAGTATATTGTGTCGGTTAGTTTCCTGATAGTCATAATATGATATGAGTGTGATTGCAGAATTTCGAAGACTTTTAGATTCAGTTTCTTTTCGATAATATCAAATATGTATAAAAAGTCTACCGGTGCTATGGCGACTTCGTTTGAAATCAAGTTAGTGTCTTTGTCAATGCCCTCCATCCCACTCACACAGTTTATCGCCTCGCGTAGTTCGTTCTCGATCATTTCTTTCGATACCATGGTACACCTCGCCTCCCTGAACGTCATGGGTTTATCCTCGCCATATGCGGCATTTACCAGCCCTGCCCGGCTCACTCCTTAACCTGCAAGAGCTCGAGCGGGGGCCTTCGGGTTATCAGAACGGCCCCAAAAACTAAACCGGCCATGGCTCCCAGCATGTACAATCCAGCCGATGACGCGGCCAAAGCGCCCAAGCCTCTGAAACGCAAGGCCAGCCTCAGCAAGAGGCCAAGGGCAAGCCCGAGAGCGGTCATTGCCCCCTGCTCCCCCAAAAACACAAGCCGGGCCAAACGCTTCGAAAGCCCCAGCACCCGCATGATGGCCGCCGCCTTTGCCTGCTGGAGAGTCATCAGGAAAGACAAGCCTATCGCTGCGGAAACGGACAATACAGCCAGCACCGGCTTTAGCACCCTGAGGAACGGAAGTATCCTGTCCGCTTGCTCAAATGAGTTCAGTTCCGAATCGTCCACCACAAATTGCAGGAAAGGCGCGTTGCCGGCACCAGGGGGCGTGCTGCGCCCGGCGATCCCCTCGAGCTCTCTTCTAACGTAGCCCATGTTTTGAGTCTGCTTCGGATCGACGACATACCTCGCCCTTGAGTATGCCATCTGCGTCTTCAGCGTGTCCATCAAGGCCGCCAGCGGCATTAGGACGAAATCCTGCCTTCCATACCCGATGATGTTCTCGTTGTGCGTCCCTATGACGACTACCTCAGCTTGTCTCCAAGCCAAGGGGTACCCTTCATGGTCCAATATCGTGTAGTTCAGGAACGCTTCATCGCCCAAGCTCATCCCTTTCCTTTCAAGCGAGCTTTTGGGCATTATGACCGGGATGGGGCTGCCTTCAATGAAAGAAAAGCTCGATTCGTCCTTCCCGTCCGCGTATTCAATTTCGAAGTCGCCCATTGGGTTGCCATCGGGGAGCGACCTCGCATAGCCGGGCATCCCGTCGAGATGAGTCCTTGAATGCGCTGCCGCGAAAAGCTGCGCGTCGCTTGCTGCCAACAGGCAGTCCATGAGCGGGTAGTTGAAAAGCCCGTCTTGTTCGCCGTTGAAGCCCGTTATCCCCTCCCAGTCAGAAGGGAAACCTCCGCCCTCATCCTTTGGGACTATCAGCGCCCATGTATGGGCCGCTTCGAGGTACTCGTTTATTAGTATGCCGCTTTCCCTGATGAGGTGGATCATTGACAGATGTATGGCCTCGCCGCTCATCCTCCATCTCAGGTGCCGCTGGGTACGCGCATCTGGAAGGCTGACCGTCTCGATCTCCACGGGGACGTCAATCGACTCGAATATCCGATCGATGGAAGCTTCCGCGTTGTCCATCGTTTGCTGCAGCATGCATGGGGCGAGGACAAAAAACGCGGCCATGGCCATCGACAGCAGCGGCCTTGCCGCTGCCCGCGCCACTCGGCGGAAAGCGAAGCGGATGGCAAAAAGGAAGAAATTGGAAAGCCCCCGCCCCGAAGGCGCTGGCATGCTTTGATTATGGCCATCCCTCGCTGCCTTTACTGCCGGCCCTCTTTTTGCCGGCCTTGCCGCGGGGGCGTTATCTACTGCGGCTTCTCCCCCTGTTTCTATCACATCCTTGCGAGGCCCGGCCATCGCGCCCCCGTGCAGCATTTCAATGACCGGCCTGCCGGATGCCTTTATTGCGAAAAAGGAAGAAATGAGCGCCTGCGCCGCCAGTACTGAAACAATGAAAACGAATATCCAAATTGCGGGCAAGGGCATGGCCTCCAGGGCGCCTGCCTCGAGCATCATCACTTCGCTGCCGCCAAGGATTTTCGTTGCCTGTTTAGCCGCGTGCTGCCATGCGAGCAGGCCGCCCCCCATAGCCGCCGGAAGGCATGCCAGGGTGGCTGAAGCCACCGCTTCCCCCACAATGGCCATTGCCGGGCTGCCCAAGGCTCGCATGACGGCCATGTCGTTTCGCCTTTGCCTCATGAAAAGGAATGACACGAAAGCCAGCAAGAGCAAAAGCAGCGCGCAAAACGCCAGGGCGTTGAACAAAACGCCTTCCATTAAGGTTTCAGCCGCATCGGCTATTTGCGCAGCGTTGTTCGGGACAAAGGCGGCTTCGATCCCAATCGCGGCAAGGCCGTCGCGAGTCTCGTCAAGGAAAGCTGCCTCGTCCTTCGCGTTTTTCAGGACGAAGCTGTACCAGACCTCCGGAAGGTATGACCCTTCTTCGATTTCTGCCCCGTCCAAGGCCTGGTAAGGAATGAGCGAGGTTGAGTATTCTTCCCGCAATACCGAGTCCGGCACGTACATGATGTTATGGAAGTACGTCATTAGCGGGATGTTGTACGTGGTCAGGCTCCAGCGGACGTAGTTGTACATGCCCACTATTTCCAGTTCCAGCCCATGCCCATAGCTTTCCTGAAAGGCGCTTCGGAGGGACAGGTCGAAGGGGACAAACCCGTCCTCCATCCCCATTGTCCCTGAAATGTATTGCTCCCGGGGGACGCATACGGTTATTTTGTCGCCAATGGAAAGGCCTCGGTCAATCGCGAACTGCCTGCTGACCACGGCCACCGGGCTTGCGTTCTGCTCGTCTTCGATTCCAATGGGCCGCCCTTCGAATATTGATATCTGCCGGGCGGCGGGCTGCATGTATGTCATTGCGCTCAAGTCAGCGGTCGTGCGGAGCTGCACCGCGCTTTGGTTGTGCCGTATCCTGGCAAGCTCTTCGGCAAGGCCTTCTGCCGCAAGAGGCTCCATCGCGGCGGGTTCCCCGAATGCGGCTTCCATGAACCACGTTTCGTTCCCGCTTGTTCGCCTTGTGCCGTCCTCGCTGTTCGTCGTTTCGTTGATGGGGCGCATGACCAGCGGGTCTCTTTCGTTTCCGCGCCGCGGGAAGGGCGAGAAAGACCCAACCGTGTCAAAGCAGTTGAAGTCAAAAAACGCGCCCCTCAACAGGTACCGGCTGCCGACTGCCATGCTTGAGACTTGGGTTTCGGGGTATTGCGCACCGTCGCTGCCATCCGGGATGCCGTTCATTTCATCGTATGCGTCCTGTTCGTCCCCTGTCAGGAAGTAATACAAGCTAATGTTCTGCCCCGCTTCAACGATTTCCGGATAGCCTTGGACCACTTCGCCCACTGCAACCCGAAAATGAACATAAGGCTGGATTTCTTTCCCGAGCGCCTGCCTGAATGCGTAGCTCCACGGAAAGGAGCCATGCTCCATGCCGGTTATCTCGCCATAAAAGAACGCGTCAGTGTGCCTCATGTGGTGCGACTGCCCATCGGGGCTTATGGCTGCGACTAGTTCGTCAAGCGCAAGGGCGCGCATGCCCATGTAGTCAGTGTTCGGGAGGCCTTGCAAGATTCCCTCAACGCCCCTCCTGACGTCCTCATATGCGACGTGCCCGCTTTTTCCGGCTATTTCCGCTCCGCCAAGCACGTTGCCGTTGATGCCGTTTCCGTCGGTTACTGACAGGTATCCAACGGATCTGATGTTCTTGACGATATCGTCCGCAGCGTCCTTTATCAGCAGGTACTCGGCGCCATTGACTGCAAGCGCGAAGGAAGCGGCTGCCGTTAGGAGCATCACCAGCGCGGTGCGCAACGGCTGCCGGATTATCGACTTTATGAATATGCTCCGTCTCAAAAGCAACGCCTCCATTCGCGCATATTGCCACTTATACATGGTTTGAACAACATGGGAGATAGTGGTCTAGCTGCATGGTCTCGCCCTGTCAGTGTAGCGAGTTCAGTTATTGATGATTGCTCGCTTCGCCATAATGGCTAACTATGGCGTTTGTACACTAAGATACACAATGTTTGGGTTCTGCCTAACCAAAGGGAGAATGCGTTTTATTTGGGGTACGCTATTATTCTTATGGCTATCCGCCTGCTGCAGACACGTTAGCAAAAGCAGCATAATCGCCTACGTACGCTGTTGTGTCATTATGTACCTGTGATCCCCCAATTGCTGCATACAACTGAGCGTTTGTACCGCAAGGGCATACGTTGCAGCCGCAATGGCAATGGGAACATGACGAGCATCTCATGGACTCAACAGTCTGTCTTGGGCTATAGAGATTCTTTTTAAGCTTCTTCAAAAGTCTTACCTCCTTCTAATATTGTTAGTGTTCTCGGATAGATTCGCAAACAATATGACTAAGATTTCTCCCTTTGGTTACAGAACAAAAACAACGCTCCGTTTTATGCCCATTAATTAACTAAAAACCGCTCAGACTCTCAACCAGAAAGAGCTGTATTACGATTATTTGCCTCAAACATTCAATAACCAGTGTTCAGATATTCCTAAAGGCTCTTTAAATTTTATCAGCATTATATTCGAGGCGCCGTAAACATTTTTCTAACATTTCCTCTGCTCCCTTTCGATCAAAGGAGTTGTAAATAGGGAACTTGAGATTGTTGAACTTAGGACGGTGATCACGAACATATGTCTCTGTTAAATACTCGTATATAATGACGTTCTCGTCGTCTCTAGCATCTTCCACATTTGTCTGTGATATCGAAAATGCATCAATATGAACTCCGAACTTAGCTTTGCAATAGTTTTCCATGTTCTCGAAACCCTCTGACAATAACTGCCCCTCCATATGATACACGCAAAGAATAGCGAAATCAATAGATACCGCATTTGAGATTACCAAGGGGTATTCGGCGAAATGATTAAACTCATAGGACTCAAAAGGTACAATCCCTTCCGGTATCCCAAGTATAATAACATCTGGATCGTCATTTTTACATATATCTAGGATAAAGCTGTTAAACATAGCTATTTTCTGCATAAACGATATATCCGAATAGAGAAAGCTTGGGATTGTATAGCATCCAAACAAAGCACCTAAGGAATTTGATGACACGGTCGTTGTTTTATACTCTCGTTCGAGCATTCTCTTCAGCAAAAGTTGATTTCTAAACTTGTCACAGTTTTTCCCCATCCCAAAAACACCAATCACTGGTACACCTATCTCACCAATTGCCACTCTAGCTTCAGAGCTGTATTTATAGGGTGGCTTCTCAGCGGCAATAGGTTGTTTTTCCAGCAGTCTGTATGCTCCTTGATAATCTCTCAAGTCTAATTGCTTCTCTGTAAGTGGTGTTATTATGACTTCTTTGTTTTTGAGAATCGCTTCATCGATGATTTTATAATATTTTGCGCTATTGTATTCTCTGTAATTGTCAAGTAGAATCACGGCGTCACATGAATCAATCATTGTGTCTTGTGAATGCGCTTGCTTGCGTTGACTAAGACATTCATTTAAAGGCATTACTAACGAAAAATCCTCAGAGTATGAAATGAAACCAGAAATCTCATGGTCTATCATTTCGCTTCTATATTCGAGCAATGTCATCAGATCGGGATGATAAGGAAATAATATGTTTTTTTTCATTAGCCAATCCTCATATTTTCAATCGTAAAACCAAACTCTTTCAGTACGGCGATTTCATGTAAATCATGTAAAGCTTTCTTGTGGTTTCTTTCGCATTCAGAAAGTTTTAGTTTTCTTGAAAGACCAGTATCTGAATCAATAAGTGCTGCACATATAGCACACTGCCGCAAACACCAGCAAGTAATACACTCATTTTCTGTGAGTTTTCCTATGTTCAGGATTGCTTTTATTTGTTTTACATCAAGACCTTTTTCCAATGAGCCTATTCTCATATGTTCAGCACTATCGTTAACACGTTCGCAGGGGAAAAATGCTCCATCAAAGCGAACAAAAAGCCTTCTTAACCCAGGTTCGCAGGGGCCATTGTGATGCGCTACTTGTCCAAGCGCTGTTGATTTTTGCATATTTCTAAATCGGTCTCGAATACTCTCCATTGTTCTAAAGTGAACACTGCTCTGCTCAACGTCATTAGTCTTCCCGACAAGTGATAACAGCATTTTAACGTACTCGTAATTGCTAACATTATGAAAGCTTTTTTCGTATACAGGCGCTTTCTTAATTTGATTTGTCATTATTTGGTTAAACATAACATGCACTGGAGAGAAAAGACTCTCTTGCCTAAAATAATCGATGCAGCCTGCAAGGTCAACACAAGGGTTTAACGTGGACATTATCGATATTTCGTTCATATACTCTGGGTATCTTTCATTTATGCGCACTAAATTTTGATATATGACATCGAATGAACCTCTGCCGTCAATGAATCTTCGATTTGCATCGTGGTCTTCCTTTGTTCCATCAAGACTAATCGCTAGTTGAAAACAATTATCTGCAAGAAAATCTACTACTTCGTCTGTTAACAACGTCCCATTTGTTGTCAAAGAGTACTTTATTGTTTTTCCTTCAACTAGTCTTTTTAAATAATCTACACAGTGTCGGATTAAGTTAAACTCCAATAGAGGTTCTCCTCCGTAGAAGCTAACATAAACAGTTTGTAGTGTGCTACTTTGCTTTATTAGCAAATCAATGGCTCTCTCGGCTGTATTGACACTCATGCTTTGTCCTGAATGCGTCCTTCTATTTTCGTAGATTCCTGAGTATGTGCAGTACTCGCAACGCAGATTGCATTGCTGCGTTACTTGGAGGATGAGCTGCCGAACTCTTGTATTTACATAACTGTCAAGCAAGGAAGTTGACGAGTGTTCAATTCTTGTCACAGTGTTTGGCTCAAGGTATCCTTGAGATTGGAAACGCTTGATTACATTGCTTCGATCTGATGTTATAGCACCTCTCTCGACTTCCACCAATTCTTGGTACTCGTGTTCTTCTAACATAATGAGCAAATTCGTGTGCCTGTCGTACACATATGGGTGCCTATATGTCCTGAATGTCTTGAAGATTACATCACACTGCATTGGTTACCTCCTCCAAAGAAACAACGGCTTTATGTTCGGAATAAGCAATAAAGCGCTCTTCTTGCGATAAAAGCTCTCGAATTGTCCTTCTACATACATATTCCAAGTTCATATGCAAAATGGGACAGTCATTTTCGCCAAATCGAGGCCTAAAAACACTGAAACAATTGGCGAAAACATAAAAGCCTGATGATGTAGCTGTCGGAAACGATATACTGCTGTCAAATTCGTTTTCTTCATAGAAGTAACTGGGCTTTGCGAATATGGAAATGTCAGCAATTGTTTCTGTATGAATGAAGGAATTTCTGACCGGACCAGATTACATCGCCTGAATACATATTGCCAATGAAAAATATTATACATTATGAATAATAAATGTCAACACCGATTTTCGTTCTTTTTGAACGAAATGTCGATATACGTAGTTTGTCAATCCGGTTTATGCTGCAATTTTACAGTTTCTTCATAACCTAGAAATTGCCGAAAGCTATAAGTGAGGCATAGACGATGAATCAGAAATCGTTCAGTAAATCGTTTAAACACAACGAAGATACTCAGTATTGACAGCCTTTATTGCAGCTAGTATAATTTTCGTGACCTAAGTTTTATTGTGGAGATGAAATAATGCAGCAAGTATCTGCTCAAGAACATGAGATAATGAAAATTATATGGGCTTCGGGAGACAACTATTTAGCAACCCGCGATATTGAAGCACAGTTGTTCGCGCTAGATGGAAAGAAGCGCAACTTGTCAAGCGTGATGACGGTCATCGCGCGGCTTGTTGACAAAGGGTTCTTGGATCCAATAAAGAAGTTTCGGCAATCGACCTACTTTGTCCCTCTCGTCCAAGAGCAGGAATATAAGGCATATGCGACAAAACAGTTCATGAACGGAATTCACGGGGGGAAGGTCTCCAGTTTCGTTTCAGCGTTGGTAGATGACGATCGGTATACACAGCGTGACTTAGACGAGTTGAAAGCCATTTTGGATAAGTTAAATAAGACATGAAAGATGCTTTGTTTGATGTCCTTCAGACAACAGGGATGGGAACTGTTCTTTTCATTATGCTTTTCCTTTTCAAGCGCCTTATTCTGAAGTACTGCGGCGTTAGGTTTTGGCATATCGCGCTAATGGCAAACGCTGTTGTCTTTGTGCTTCCCTCTTACCCGCTAAAATTCGCTCTTGCCCCGGTGGTGCAGCCATTGAGGCAGATAGTGAAAGATGCCATGGCATCCAGGGTTTTATATGGCTATAATACGGTCAATGCCATGCCCCCTTCGGTCGAAACACTGATTAAGAGGATAGCAATTATCTGGTTTATCGGAGTAGCTGTTTGCCTTGCATCTTTGCTTATTAGGTATGTGTTTTTTATTTTGAAAAGCAGAAAGAAGCAGCATCTTGCACCGGCGTTTTTAACT
>Ga0099364_10010447_pt1 | contig 12765 bp, 11 predicted proteins | sample TergutTh196P3_FD_73070 | JGI IMG/M metagenome (GOLD analysis project Ga0099364, IMG submission 73070) | Microcerotermes parvus P3 segment gut microbial communities from Pointe-Noire, Republic of the Congo - Th196 P3 | ecosystem: Host-associated > Arthropoda: Insects > Digestive system > Gut ... | reverse complement strand
GGGCCGTGAGCGGGAAGGGCTCGGCTCCGCCCTCCGCCATTCCTTCCCTGTTCTCCGGGTCTGAATCTTGCTCACGTTTCAAATCATCCAACCTGAAGCACCGCTCCTCAGCGTCAATCAACTCTTCACCGCGAAGCGTCTCCTCGACCGCCCAGGCCGCTTCCCGCAGGGTCGGTTCGCATATCTGCCCCGCGTTGCCTTTCATCGTATGGGCCAGCCTCTCAGCCAGTTTTATGTCTCCCGAATCAATTGCCTCGACTAACTCGGCAAATTTCGTCTGATTGTTTTCTATGAAATTCTTCCGCAGCTTCGCAAGCAACTCTTCTTCCATTTTAAAATCGTGGACCGTTGATCGCGAAACGCTCACGGGATTGACGTGTTTCATCAAGACTTGCCACAGTTGCTCCGTCGTGAAAGGTTTTCCAAGACAGTCGAGCATCCCGTGACTTTTGTAACTCTCCAAATCATTGAGCATGATGTTCGCGGTCAGCGCTATGATGGGGGCGCCCGTTTTAAATTCGGCAATCCTCTCCGCAGCCTCGATACCGTCCATGACAGGCATGAAAATATCCATGAAAATCACATCGAAGGGCTTCTCGCCGTTTAAAACTCGTTTTTCGACTTTTTCAACGGCTGCCTTGCCATTATCCGCAACTACCGTCTTGAAGCCGACATGCTCAAGATGCTCACAAATGACCTGCTGATTCAACATATTATCGTCACAAACCAGTACAAGACCTTTGAAATGCGGTTTTTCCTGCATGGTGAATCTTGGATTTCCGCCGTTTTCTTTGCGGGGTTCGTCATATCCGGGCAAGTCCGTCACGTCGAATGACACTTCAAAGCTGAACGTGCTGCCGGTGCCCGGGGAACTTTTGACCGATAAACTACCACCCATCAGTTCCACTATTCTTTTTGTTATCGCAAGCCCGAGGCCCGTGCCGCCATATTTGCGCGTCGCGCTGGAATCCACCTGGATAAACGGATCGAATATCTTGTCTATCTGTTCCGGCGTCATGCCGATGCCGCTGTCCTTAATCTCAAACTGCACGGTCACGCTTTCTTTTTGGGGGTGGCCGCCCGGGTCGTCGCCCTGCGCGTCCTGTGTTTTGATCTGCGCCGCGAGCTTAACTATTCCTGAGTCGGTAAATTTCACGGCGTTGGACATGAGGTTCAAAAGCGCTTGATAAAGCCTTGTCGGATCCCCTATCAGCTTTTTGTCGGGCAGCGATTCCGCATAAACGCTCAGCTCCAGCCCTTTTTCCTTAATGACCGGCAGCATCACCGACTGGCAACGCTCAAAGACATCATGCAAATCGAACGGCACGTTTTCCAGTTCCGTTTTTCCGGATTCGATTTTTGAAATGTCCAGAATATCGTTGATGATGTTCAAAAGCAAAACGGTGCTGTCCTTGATTTTCATCAAATAATCCTTGACTTGAAGCGGGAGTTCAGTTTTTGGCGTATCCAGCGCAAGCTCGGCAAAGCCCATGATGCTGTTCATGGGAGTCCTGATTTCGTGGCTCATGGTCGCAAGGAACATGCTCTTTGCCGCGTTGCTTTCCTCGGCGATATCCGCCCTGCGCATTTCCTCTATCAATTTGTTGTAATCGCGCAGAGTGCGTTCGTTCGCCGCTTGTATTTCCAAAGCCAGATTGTTCCTGTTTATGGCGCTCACTATCATATATGCCACTGAGCGGAGAATGTTGACCTCGTCTTTCGAAAAGCTCCGGTACTTGCTGTAGTCGTCTATACAGCACATCCCCCAAAAGCTGTTTTCTATCAGCACGGGTATGGCCAACGTGGATTTGATCCCAAATGGCTCGAGAAATTCCCTGTCCGAAGGCGAAAGCTCCGTGATGATCCCGTGTATGCACTCCCCCCGCGAAAGCCTGTTTTCCCAGTCCGGCATCGAGCTGTAGGGGATGCTTTTGAGCCCCGCCGCAGGTTGCGTGCAGTCCACTTCGTCATTGAACCAGTAGTGCTTGACAAAAGCATGAAGCTCGCCGTCTTTTGTATCGTTCTGCCAAACCTCGATGCTGTCCACACCCACGCTGCGGCCAATGAACTTCAAACATTCCAGGAGCGTGTCAAGGAAAGTTGCGTTGCCTTCGACCGAAAGCAGCGATGCGGCGACAGTGTTCACCGTGCGGAGCAGTTTGTCCTGACGCTCTAGGATTTCAAGCGCGTTTTTCCGTTCGGTCACGTCTCTTATGATGCCCGACACCCTCAAGGGATAACCCTCGCTATCGCGTAGTGAAGTCCCGAACCCGTCAAAATGCAGATATTCGCCGCTCTTATGCCGCAGTCGGTATTCGATGTCGTAGGGGGTTTGGCCGGTCCTGTCGTTAAAATGCGCCTTGAAAGCGGCTATGGTATTCTCCGCGTCTTCGGGGTGGACACGGGCCAGAAAAGCCCCTATCGTGTTCGGAAAATCTTTTTCGTCTGAGAAACCCAACAAGTTCCTGAAGTCCTGCGACCAGGTCCAATAGTTTTCATCTTCTATGCTCTGCATTTCCCTGTGTACGACGTCAACCCGCCATAATGCGGCGTTCATTGCGCTGTTTGCGAGTTCAAAGTTCTTTAGATTATATTCCATGAGCCGCTGCCGCTCTAGGAGCATTATCTGGTTTTGCACCCTGAACTTGACTATCGCCTTGGAATATGGCTTGATTATGTAGTCTGCGGCGCCTAATGAGAGCCCTTTTGCCTCGTCGTCCGCGTTATCGAGCCCCGTAATAAAAATGACCGGGATGCCCTTTGTCCTCTCGGAGCTTTTCAGCTCGGATATTACCTCGTACCCATCCATATCGGGCATGACGATATCCAGCATTATGACATCCGGCATATGCTCCTGCGCCGCTTTGAGCGCCATCTTCCCATTTGTCGCGGCATATGTCTCGTAGTACGGAGACAATATCTTGGACAGCGCGGCAATCCCCAGCTTGTTGTCGTCCACGATGAGGACTTTGTTCCTTTTAGCCTCCACGGCATCGCCTCCCCTAGCACCTTTAATGGCGCAAAGCCACAATACAAAGAAAAAAAATCAGTCGTTGCTGCATACGCGGTTTCCGCCAAGTTTTTTTGCGGAAAATAGCGCCAAGTCGGCGGCCGCGAAAAACTCATCGATACTGCAATTCTCCCCGTGTGTCCTCGTGTTGACCCCGATGCTCACGGAAAGCTTCGCGTCTAATCCGTCCGCGCCGGGGATTTCCATGCCTTCAACGCCTTTGCGTATCATTTCCGCGACATGGAGCGCACCGGAAGACCCCGTATTCACGAGCAGAGCAACAAATTCGTCCCCGCTCCAGCGGGCGGCCAAATCGCCGTGCCGCTTGAGCAGCGAAGGGAATGTTCTTGCAAATGTCTGAAGGGCGACGTCGCCTTGCTGAATGCCGTGCGTTTCATTGAAATTCCTGAAACCATCCAGTTCCAGTTTTAATATGCTGATCGGTGCCCGCTCACGCAGAGCCCTTCCCCATTCCATCTCCAATCTGGCATCGAAGCTGCGCCTGTTCGGTATCCCCGTCAACTGGTCGGTTACGGTGAGCTGCTCGATTCTTTGTGCCATATTGAGCATGTTCATTTGAATTTCGAGCCTCGCCCTGACGGCTGCTTGGCAAAACGGCTTTGATGTGTATTCCGCCGCCCCAAGCGAAAAAAAGCTCTCAATAACTTCAACATGGTCGCCTGATTCCGTGACAAAAACGACCGGGGTGTCTTTCGTCGCTTCAGCGGATTTTAAGGCAAGAAGGAGCTCACCGCAGTCGGTATCAGGCATTTTAGTATCAAGGATTATCAAATCCGGCGTGTATTTTTCCGCCAGTTCAATGCCGTCCATGCCGTTCTTTGCCAAGTGAACGGAGCAGCCGGGTCCAAGTATATGCATTAAGGCAACAATATCCGCCTTGTCGCAGGCTATGATAAGTACGCTTCTATCGATATCTTTTGCCATTTCCGCATATCCTCCCAACGGCCGACCATGCTTGACGACCTCCTAAGTTCCGAGCTGGCGTTGCATCACGTCGTAGTTCGATGCATTGTTCAGGGCGGTTTCGGCCGATATCTCACCATTGCGGAAGAGTTTGAGGATAAATGCGTCCATGCCCACCATGCCATCCTGCGCCGAGGTCTGGATGACATTGTCTATCTGGTGCGTCTTGCCCTCGCGGATAAGGTTGCTGATGGCGTTGTTGATCCGCATGATTTCAAACGCCGGGATAGTTTCGCCCGATACGTTGGGCAGTAAGCGCTGCGACACGACCATCCTCAGCACCATGGACAACTGAATGCGTATCTGCTGCTGTTGTTCGGGCGGGAAAATGTCAATCATGCGGTCGATCGTGTTCGCGGCGCCGACCGTGTGAAGTGTCGAGATTACCAAATGGCCCGTTTCGGCGGCAGTTATCGCCGTCTTGATCGTCTCATGATCCCGCATTTCGCCCATAAGGATGATATCGGGCGCCTGTCTGAGGCAAGCGCGGAGCGCGACCGAATATGAATTGGTGTCCGTGGAAATCTCGCGCTGGCTGACAAGGCTTTTATTGTCCCTGTGCAGGTATTCGATAGGGTCTTCCAGCGTTATGATGTGGCAGTTTCGCACCTTGTTTATCGCGTCTATCACGCATGCCAGCGTCGTAGTCTTCCCGCTGCCCGCCGGCCCCGTGACAAGCACCAAACCCTTGTTCTCCGACGCAATCCTCATAACCCCGTCCGGGATGAGCAAACCCTTGTAATCCGGAATGTTGAACAGAACGACCCTTATGATGGCGGCCATTGAGCTGCGTTGGCGGTACGTGTTCACCCTGAACCGCGCGAGGCCGGGGATCGTGACCGGGAAATCATCGTCGCCGTTTTCCAAATATTTGTCCATTGGCCTGCGCGCCAATTTATATATGGCGGTAATCATTTCCTCAGAGTCTTCAGGCTTGAGTATCTCCGTGTCCTGAGGTACGAGCACGCCGCTTTTTTTAAAGGTTATCCTGCGCCCGGCTCCTATGAAAATATCCGAAACACCCCCCTGGACGGCGCGTTCCAGCCAGCTTTGAATCAACTTCTCATCATTCCTTTCCTAATCGAAGATGAAGATGCCCGGCATGCCCGGCATGCCCGGCATGTCGTCTCCGATCCAGACTCCCAAAGAATCGTCAAACTCCCATTCGCCGACATCCAGCATTTGCCAGTTGAGCACATTAACGTAATCGCCGTTGACCGCCAGTTTGACGTAGAGTTCCTTTTTATCGGACAACTGGCAGAAATAAGACGCGACTTCCGTTCCCAGCATCATGTCCCAATATGTATCTATCTCAACGCCCAGGACCGACTCTGGAATCGCTCCCGTTTCAATTATTTCCGCAATTATTCTTTCCGCAAGGGCGTCCGCCTCATAATATCCCGCGACAAGGCTAGCCTCGGTCTCCGCAAGGGCCTTGTTGTTTCTCGCGACCACCAAGGTAATGAGGGAAAAAACCGTCAGGCACAGCACCGCGAACACCAGAACGATCGATGCGCTGCCCACTCCAATCCCGCCTTTATTCATTCAACCTTCTCCTTAATCCCTCGTGTCTCCCGTCTCCTAACTTTCCTCTTTCAACTTTCCTCTTTCAACTCCCCTGACCCCTGGCCCCTCGCGGCCAAAGGCCGCGCTCACCTTGCCGCCACAGGAAATGCCAGAATCTCTCCACCGTTGAGCTTTTCGACCGATAGGCTGCCGGATGACAATGCCGCAGGCCCGGCCGCAGGGCCATCGTCCGTTATGCGCAGAAGGTACGCCGCGTCCTGCTCCCCGCTTACCCGCCAATCTTTGTCATAATAAATCACGGCAGCGGCGGAACCGTCGATATTGACGGCAACCCCGCCCATGATTCGCGCAGTCATCTCGATGTCGCCGGATACCGCTTTATAGCATTCGGCGCTGCTCTCTGCGGCGCGGATGGCGTTGCTCGTATCTCTCGTTTCAGTGGCCATGAAATATGACGCCGTCAATATTTTAATGCATGCCGCCGCGCAGACCGCGAACGTCGCGACCACGATAAGCTGTTCCATCAGGAACAGAGTGGACCTCGATCTGCTGCTATTCAAACGGTGACACCCCCTAAACTCTCAACTCTCAACTCTCAACTCTCAACTCACGTGCCCCCGCTGCGGGGGGACAGTAGCAGGCTCAAGCCGCCCGCTGTCACTTTGATCATCCCATATTCGACGCTTTCAAGGATCAATTCATCGACTTCCATGACATGAACGCCATCCTCGGGCAGAAAACCTGACATTTCATCCGTCAACAGTTCGGTTTCGCTGAACAGCTCATAAAGCCATCCGTCATAATGATAAATCACCGTCCTGTAAGGGCTCCCGCCGAAAACCTCATCAAAGCAAAGCGCGGCCAGACCGTTAAACTCGCCAACGCTGATGCTTCCGTTTTTATCGCCGTTCTTTACCTTCGTCCAAATATATGACAGAAGCGTACGCTCTTCCCGGTTTTCACTTGTTATGTCGGTCATGTTTTGATAGACCCGCGCTCCCAGCACCAGCACCAAAAGCACCGACAATGCAAACACGCTGAATATGATCAGCACGAATACGGTATCTACTTTGCTTTTTCCGGTCGTTTTCATCAAATCACCGATTCCCCGCGAATTCTATTACCGACATATCCGGCATGATGTTCGATGCGAATATGCTGTAATGCACAACGTACTTGGACCAGTCTATATGTATCCCGTAATTCTCTTCGAGATAAGCTATGCTTTCGGGATAACTCCCTTCGATGGCATAGTTCACGACAATGGCGCGGCGTATGCTTTCGTCGAGTATCCGCATGCCTTCCGCCCTGCTGGACTCCTCCGTTTGGCGCAGCCCGTAAACTATCATCCCCATCATAAGGACCGTGAAGATGATAGGCAGCAAAGCGGAACGGAGAATATCCCCCGCGCTTTTTCTGAAAATGTTCTTTTTAGATCTCATAAACGCATATCCTTACACAAATCAGCCGCAGAGAATCAAAAATCGTATTTCTGACCCCTGACCCCTGATCCCTAGCGGCCAAAGGCCGCTTTATCCTATTGACGTCATGATGCCCATCAGCGGAAGCATGACCGAAAGCAAAATGACCGCTATGACGACGGATGAAAGTATGACGAGGGTCGGCTCTATCCTTCCAACGATCCGGTCAATGTCGTCCCTCACCGTCAGGTCGCTCCTGCGAGCGATCTCAGCCATCGCTTCGTCCGACTTTCCGCTGCGGCTGCCGATGGAAAGCATCTTGCCGTCCTGCTGCGTCAGTATTCCGGAAGAGCACATCGCATCCGAAAGAGTACTGCCGACGCTCAGCATTTCGGCGCATTTGGCGTGTTTTTTGTCCACGGCCTTAGACCCGCCGCTGACGTTTGCCGCAATGCCCACCGCTTCGTCGGTATCAAGCCCGCTTGCCATGGCCAGCGTCATCGCATAGACAAAACGTGAATCCGCGATTTTCCCGAATATGCCGCTGTCGCCCCATTTGTTAGCGAACAAACCCGTGACCCGCTTGCGCAGGGCCGGGGCGGCCCAGGCGACAATGGCAAGCGCGAATATCACGCACAGAACCGCGGCGATGACTATTGACGCGTCCCCGAGCCAACCGCCGAACCTCATCAGGTTGATGGCGACGGATGACATTTGAGTGCCCAGTTGACTGAAAACTTCGTTGAATATGGGCAATACCTGAACTATGAGGATGAGCACGACGACGATCATCAAAATGAGAAGTATCGCGGGGTATAGGATCGAGTTTTTAATGGCGATCGACAGCCTGACCTGCCTGTCGTAATAGTCGGACAGCGCTTTAAGCGTCTCGACCAACCGCCCGGTTCTCTCCCCGATCTCTACCATGTGAACCGTGTAGCGCGGGAAACAGTTTGCGCCTTTCAGCGCCACGGAAAACGGTTCGCCTTTTTCCATCGAGTCGATCAGGCTTTGCATAATGGCCTTGCCTTCTTTGGTCGGCTCGTCCTCCTGCATCACTTGCAGGCTGTCGCTCACAGTCAGCCCGGCGTCAAGCAGCATCGCCAACTCCGAGCAGAACATGGACAGATATGTGTTGTTAAGTGTTTTTTGTCTCACCGTTCATTCCCCTCAAAACTCAATTCGGAATTCGGAACCAATGCATCCCGCCGCGCGGGCCGATTCTGAATTCGCTTGTCATTATATTCTATTGCAATGTTCTTTTCAAGGGTTTTATACATTTTTTACAAAAAAACAGGGGGACGGTTCTCCGCCCCCCCTGTCTTCTTTCTTAAGCCGCGTTAGTACAGGAATTTCGCCGTGTAGTTTTTTCCGTCTCCGATATAGCGCATGATTTGATCGCTCGAATTACCTCCGGAAGCGAATGTCGGATCCATCAGTTTCCACTCCTTGCCGTCAAAGAAAATCGCGCTGCCTATCCAACCATCGGTTTCGGAGTAGACGTCTATCCACGCATGGTAAACGTTGCTTGCATATCCCACGACGAGCCGCGTCGGGATCCCCTGGCTGCGGAGCATCGCCGTCATGAGCGCCGCGTAATCGAAGCATATGCCCTTGCCGGCCTTCATTACGGCGTCCACATCGGGCAGATAGCCGCTCTTTACGGTTTCCGCCAGCTTTTGGTCATAAGTGAGATTCTTGATGACATAGTCGTACACGGCTGAGATCTTGTCAATAAGGGATGTCTTGCCCTTCACAAGCTCCGCAGCCTTCGTCACCACCGCGCTTTTTTCCGTGAAGTTGACGTACTGGTTCGGGCGGAGGAAAGGCGCGAACTCGTTGGTGAGCTTGACATCTATGCTAGCGGACACCGCTGTCGAATACTTGCTCCCCTCGACCTGCTCAAACACGCCGATCGTGTACTTGCCATTGCCGTCCGAAAGAGGATAAACCTCATATGTCGCGTTTTTCTTCAGCGTGTATTGATATTGCGTGCCGCTCGGGCCCGTTACGAGCACCCTGAGCTCCTTGTTGGTGGAATTCGCAAATCTCACCATGACATACCCGTCGGCGGTGTTGGAGTAATCAATTACAGCCTTCGCGTTGGACTTCGTGAGTTTCCCCGGCGCCTCCGGCTTCAGAATGCTGTTGGCGGGGCTTGCCGTCAGCGGAACCATCTCAAGACCCAAGTCGATGATGATGGTCTCGTCGTCTGTAGCTTCCCCGTTGATAACTGGGAAGATGTCCAACGTTCCCCACTGAGCGCATCCCGCGAGTATTCCAACAAACATCAGGACTGTCATTGCAAGCGCTATCAATTTCTTTTGCTTTTTCATAATATACCTCCTTTTTTGGTGGCGCACTCCGCCTTCAAGCGGCTGCTTCTTTATTTAAGGTGTATGATCTCTGACGTGAATCCGGCGAATGTATTGTTATGGATGTATTATGTCTTTCTTTCTCGCCACATGTCAACACAAGTCAACATTATTTTACAACTTTTTTACTTTTTCCAGAGAAAAATTCGTCGAAGAATAACCGGAAACCCTGTCATATTTAAGATAATACTACGGAATTGTCACACCAATGTCACATTTTGCGATTTTTTTTCGTAAAAGTGACATTTTTTGTGATATCTTTTCAATACCGGCGCCCGAAAGGCGTTTTTTACTTCCGGCAACGTCATTTTATAAGCAGAATCGACGCTTTTTTGAGCGCCTGCACGAAGCATTCGGCCTCTTTCTGTGTGTTATAACGCGAAAAACTCACGCGCAGAGCGCCATCGATGACCTCATTTTTCAAGCGCATAGCCTCAAGTACGCGGCTTCGCCCCCCTTTTTTGCATGCGGCGCTCTTTGACACATATATACCCTCGCCCTCAAGGAAGCTCATTAAAACCTCGCTTTTGAAACCGGGAAGCGACAGGCTAAGCACGTAAGGGGACCCCTCCCCGCCTATAGTGACAGCTTCAGGAAGAATTTCAGACAACCGCATGGTAACGTACCCGCGCAGGCTCCGCACGGCGGCCGCGTTTTCCTCCCGCTCGATAGCGCCGAGCCGCGCCGCCTCGCCAAAGCCCGCAATGGCGGGCATTGCCTCCGTCCCGGAACGCTTCCCGCTTTCCTGCCCGCCGCCCAATATCAGCGGCGGCATCTTCGCGCCCTTTTTGACGAACAAGGCACCCGCGCCCTTAGGCCCGTGGATTTTGTGCGCGCTCACCGTCACAAACTCCGCGCCCAGCGTTTTCACAGTGAACGGTATTTTGCAAAAAGCCTGCACCGCGTCCGTGTGCAGCGCCGCGCCCAGTCCCCGGCGTCTTATCTCCCTTGAATAATCAGCTACCGGGTTAATGGCGCCCGTCTCGTTGTTCACCAACATTATCGACGCAAATGCCGTGTCCTCGCGGAGCGCGGCGGCGAAATCCTCCGCAGGCACGCGGCCCAGCGCGTCCGGCGCGAGATATGTCACTTCCCATCCCATGCGCTCCAGCTTTTTGATCGGTTCCATCACCGCGTCATGTTCGACTGCCGATGTTATGATGTGCCGCCCGAGGCGCAAAGCCGCCTCCGCGCAGCCGTTCACGGCCCAGTTGTCCGCCTCGGTCCCGCCGGACGTGAAGAAGACCTCGTCCGGCTTTGCGCCCAGCGCGCGCGCCACATTGCCGCGCGCGGCCTCCAGCTCAGATGCCGCGCGGCGGCCCATAGCATGAACGGACGACGGGTTGCCATACCCCTCGCGCATAAGGCGAAGCGCGGCCTGCGCCGCCTCCTCGCGCGTCATAGTCGTCGATGCATTGTCAAAATAGATATTCACGTGTATATTATACACTTAGATAAACGAAATTCAAGGAGTATCCAGATGAAGTTTTGCGTTCTGACGCTCGGTTGCAAGGTCAATCAATTTGAGACGCAGGCCATTGAAAGCATTCTGGCCGAGCGCGGGCACATTCGGACGGAGGCGGGCCGGGGATGCGACGTGTGCGTGGTGAATACTTGCGCGGTGACGGCGGAGAGCGTGAGAAAATCGCGGCAGGCGGTCCGCCGCATGAAAAAACTTGAACCCGACGCGCTGATCGCCGTATGCGGATGCCTATCTCAGCTTGAGCCTTCGGCGATCGAAGAAATCGGCGCGGATCTCGTAGGCGGCACCACCAACAAACACGACTTCGCACTGCAAATCGAGAAGATATGCCATAACTCTCAACTCTCCTCTCTCAACTCTCCTCTCTCAACTCTCAACTCTCAACTCATTTTTGAAGAACTTCCGCCGGGCGGCATCGCGGGGCGTACGCGCGCGCTGCTGAAGATTCAGGACGGCTGCGACTGTTTCTGCGCCTACTGCGTAATACCGTATGCGCGCGGGCGCGCCCGCTCCCTCCCCCCCGACCGTGCCGCCGCCCACGCAGCACGGCTTGACGGGCAGGGGTTCCGCGAGATAGTCATAACCGGCATAGAGATTTCTTCCTACGGCAAAGACTTGGAACAAGGGCTTGGTTTTCAAGAACTCATAACAGGTTCTCAGGAGCGCATAAGCGGTTCTCGCATTCCAAGCCTGTCCCGCTTGACGGATGTCGTCAGGAGGATAAGCGAGGCCGCCCCCCGCGCAAGATTGAGGCTCGGTTCTCTCGACCCGGGCGCGGTGACGGAAGGTTTTTGCCAGGATATGGCCGCCGTTCCAAACCTATGCCCGCATTTTCATCTGTCGCTTCAGAGCGGATGCGACGAAACCCTGCTGAGGATGGGAAGGAAATACGGCGCGCGCGACGCGCTCGAAGCGGTACTGTCCCTCAGGCACTCCTTCCCCGACTGCGGGATAACGGCAGACCTTATTACGGGCTTCCCGGGCGAGACGGATGCCGAGTTTCTGCAAACGCTGGAGTTCATTGAGACAGCCGCGTTCTCGGGGATGCATATTTTTCCCTTTTCCCCGCGCCCTGGGACACGCGCCTCGGACATGCCCGAGCAGATAAAGAAAAGCGCCCGCGTTGAACGGGCGAGGATCGCGAAAACGGCGGCTGCGAATATGGCGCAAGCCTTCAAGGCTAGCCAGGTCGGCAGGACTGTCGAGGTATTGTTCGAGCGCGAACGCGACGGTTTCCAAATCGGCCATTCGGAAAACTACCTTGAAGTCGCTGTGAAAGGCGGCGGTGCGAAGAATTCCCTGCACTCCGTACGGACCACCGGCATCAGGGAGGACGGGATCGTCCTCGGGGAAGTCTGCGGACCGCAAGGGATTCGGTAAGCAGTCATATATGAACAAAAGTAGGGGCAACCCTTGCGGTTGCCCGCATGCCCATGCGGTTGCCCATATACCCTTGCGGTTGCCCGCATACCCTTGCGCCCGCCCGCATGGGGTACGGAAATCAAATGAGTCTTTTCCAATTTATTTGGGTTGGGCTCTTTTTTGCCCTTCCTCCATCAGCTTCTCTAAAGTGACGGCGGCCTGTTTGAACTCAAAATCCTCCACCTGCCGCGCAAGCTCTTCCGCTCCCGATATCGACCGGATCTCATCAAGCATTGCAATGCATCCCGGGTTGTGGGCCATGAGCATCGGCATCAACCTTTCAAAGATATCCCGAGCCTCTTTTGAATCCAAAACGCGAAATCCGCCCGCAGGCCGGCCGTACAGGGAATCCGGAATATCCTTCTGCGATATTAGCCTCAGTTTCTCAAGAACAACCCCCAGCTCGTGCGCAAGATTACTCGTCACCAACTCAAAATCATCCCGAATTCCGCCTTCCGAATCCCGAATTAATTCTGCATCCTGCATTCTGCATTCTGCATTCTCAAACGCTTCCTACGCCGCCGCGGCCGCTTCATGCAGAGC
>Ga0099364_10010446_pt1 | contig 12766 bp, 11 predicted proteins | sample TergutTh196P3_FD_73070 | JGI IMG/M metagenome (GOLD analysis project Ga0099364, IMG submission 73070) | Microcerotermes parvus P3 segment gut microbial communities from Pointe-Noire, Republic of the Congo - Th196 P3 | ecosystem: Host-associated > Arthropoda: Insects > Digestive system > Gut ... | reverse complement strand
TTTCGTAAGCCGGGTTTTGTCGTGTCCAGTCATTTATCTGAGCGATCGTACCCGGGAGTCGGCGGGCCGCGTCATCCTCCCCTATTCGATCTTGCTCCGGGTGGGGTTTGCCAGGCACGCGCGTCGCCGCGCGTCCGGTGAGCTCTTACCTCGCCTTTTCACCCTTGCCGTCTCCGGCGGTATTTTTTCTGTGGCACTTTCCTTAGGTTCACACCCACAGGAATTTCTCCTGCACCCTGCCCTGCGGAGCCCGGACTTTCCTCCATCGGCAAGCCGACAGCGACTGGATGAAATCCTTCCCTCCTGCATTCTAGCATTAAACGCGATTAAATGTTAATATTCACCATTGGACATAAAGCGGCAAAAGCCGTGTAGGAGGTTCACAAAATGAGTTCCGAAAAAAAATCAAACGACTACAAAGATACGCTGTTTCTTCCAAAGACCGAATTCCCTATGCGCGCCAACCTTTCGGCGCGAGAGCCGGGCTTTATAGAATTCTGGGAAAAGGCCGGTATTTACGGCAAATTGAGGGACAGCAGGGCATCCCGCGAGCGTTTCATCTTGCACGACGGGCCTCCTTACGCCAATTCGAATATCCATATGGGAACCGCGCTCAACAAAATTTTGAAGGACATGATAGTTCGCTATAAATGGCAGCGGGGATACTACGCGCCATACGTCCCAGGCTTCGACACTCACGGTATGCCTATCGAACACAAGGTCTTACAGGACGCCGGGCTCAGGGTAGATCAGATATCCCCCGTCGAACTGCGGAAAAAATGCACGGAGCACGCTTACAAGTTCATAAATATCCAGACGGACGAATTCAGGCGGCTCGGCGTGATGGGAGAATGGGGCAAACCATACGTCACCCTGCGTCCCGAATACGAAGCGGCCCAGTTGAGGGCGCTGGCGGAGATGGTCGAGCGCGGCTTGGTCTATAGGGGACGCAAGTCCATATTCTGGTGCATCGAATGCGAGACGGCGCTCGCCGCCGCCGAGATCGAGTACGAGGACGAGGCCTCGCCGTCGATATACGTTTCGTATCCCTTCCACGCGGCGCGCGAAAAATTCCCCGAGCTTGGGGATGCGGACGTGAACGCCGTTATCTGGACGACGACGCCCTGGACGTTGCCGGCGAGCCTCGCGATAACCGTGCATCCGAACTTCGAGTACGCGTTCATGAAGGCGGGAGACAAAGTATATCTCCTCGCCGTCGGGTTAAGGGACGAAGTTTCCGAAGCGACGGGGATTTCGTTCGAGCACGAATTGCTCAGGATAAAAGGTACGGCGCTTGAAGGGTTGAAGGCCGTCCACCCGTTCTATGACGATCGGGAGATAATTTTCGCGCTCGGCGATTACGTGACGCTCGACGCCGGTACGGGATGCGTCCATACCGCCCCCGGACACGGCGTAGACGACAACGAAACCGGTATAAGATACGGACTTGATATTTACAACCCTGTGGACACGAAGGGTTTCTTCTACAAGGATACCGGGCTTGTCGGAGGGATGTCGCTGGAGGACGGCGGCAACGCGGTGATAAAAGCCCTCACGGAGAGCGGAAGGCTCCTCGGAAGATTGAAGATCACGCACTCATATCCGCACTGCTGGAGATGCAAGAAGCCGGTCATATTCAGGGCGACAGACCAATGGTTCGTCGACGTATCCAAATTCAGGGAACGCGCGCTGGAATGTATCGAGCGCGAGGTCGAATGGGTGCCGTCTTGGGGCAGAGAGAGGATCACGAACATGGTTCGGGACAGATCCGACTGGTGCATAAGCAGGCAGAGGATATGGGGGGTGCCTATCCCCGCGTTCTACTGCAAGGATTGCGGCGAGGTAATGCTGACCGGCGACCGTATTAAGCAGGTGGCTGAGATTATCAAAGAACGCGGCAGCAGTTACTGGTGGGAAGCGTCGCCGGAGGAACTGCTGGGGAATCTCGCGGTTTGCGGGAAATGCGGCGGCAAAAACCTGGCAAGGGAGAACGACATCCTTGATGTGTGGTTCGACTCGGGATGCAGTTATCGCGGCGTGCTGGAGAATCCCGACGTTTGGCCCGAACTGAGCTTCCCGGCGAGCATGTACCTGGAGGGCAGCGACCAGCACAGGGGATGGTTCCAGTCGTCGCTGCTGACGAGCGTAGCGACGCGCGGCAGGGCTCCTTACGAAGCCGTCCTCACGCACGGTTTCGTAGTAGACGAGCGCGGACGCAAGATGTCGAAGTCGCTCGGCAACGCGATATTCCCGCAGGAGGTCGTTGAAAAATACGGCGCCGACATATTGCGCCTCTGGGTAGCGTCCACGGACTACCGCAATGATATAAGCATTTCCCAGACGATAATCTCGAATCTGGCGGAGTCGTACAGGCGCATCCGCAACACGGCGCGTTTCCTTCTCGCTAACCTTTCGGGCTTTGACCCGGAAAGAGACAGGGTACCGCGCGATAAACTGACGGAGATCGACCAATACGTGCTTCTGAAACTCGCCAATCTCGTCGAGAACTCAACGTCGAACTTCAACGCGTATGAGTTCCATCAGCCAATGTTCAAAATACACCAGTTCTGTGACAACGAGCTTTCAGCCTTTTATATCGACATATCAAAGGAAAAGCTCTACGCGGACAGGGCCGACAATCACGCGCGCAGGTGCGCCCGTTCGGTGATGTGGGAAGTCCTGTCCGCCCTTGCGTCGATGATCGCGCCGATACTCTGTTTCACGGCAGAGGAAATCTGGATGGAGATGCGAAAAATCAGCTCCGCTTTGCCGGAAAGCGTCCACCTCTCCGATTGGCCGAAGGCGTCGCGGGACGGTTTGGACCGTGATGTCGAGGCGAAATGGGACAGGGTCATCGAAGTACGCGGCGCGATACTGCGCGCGCTGGAATCGGCACGCTCGCAGGGAGTGATCGGCCACGCGCTGGACGCGGCTGTCTGGGCTGTACTCGGAGACGGGTATGCCGACCTTGGCGTCATATCGGACGCCGATTGGGAAACCGTGGCAATCGTGTCAAGTTTCCAAAAAACCGCGGACAAGTGTGAGGCCGACGTGGTATACGAGGACGCGCTCACCGGAGTTACCGTGGGAGTGAGTAAAAACAAACACGATAAATGCCCGAGGTGCTGGAAACACCGGCATGAGGTGGCAGAGAGAGAGGTTTGCGACCGCTGTGCCGACGCCCTCGCCCACATGGGAAGATAAGGGCTTGGAAAACATAAACGATTTCACGGAGGCTGGGGCAGATGCCCCTGCCTCCGTTCCGTATGTGATGACGGTGACTGCCGAGTACGCCGGACACAGGTTGGACTACGCCGTATCGCGCGAGCTGGCCGTAAGCAGAAACTACGCGCAGCACCTCATAAAAAAAGGCATGGTCAAACCGCAGCGCACAGAGCGCGAAGTAAGGATAAAACCCTCGATGAAGGTCACGCAGGGAGATAGTTACGCGATAAACGTCCCACCGCCCGAGACCCTGGAACTCGAACCGGAGGACGTGCCGTTCGGGGTTGTCCACTCCGACGACGACATCATCGTAATCGACAAACCCGCCGGCTTGGTCGTGCATCCGGCGCCCGGACATTATCACGGTACGCTGGTTCACGGCCTTCTTTATCGCTTTCCGAATTTCGGTGAAATAAAGGGCGTTATACGCCCCGGTATTGTCCACAGGCTGGACGCCACTACTTCCGGCCTGTTGGTTGTCGCGCGGAACGGATTCGCCATGGAAAAATTGTACGCCCAATTCAAAGCGCGTACAGTCGAGAAAACCTATATCTTCCTCTGCCGTGGAACACCCAAGGACAGAAAAGCCCGAATAGATGCCCCGATAGGACGCGACTACGGAGGAAGAAAAATGGCACTGAGGGAGGACGGCAGGAACGCCGTCACGGATTACGAGATATTATGGAGCAATGGGGGATTCAGTTTTGGCATGTGCGTCATACAGACAGGCCGCACCCATCAGATACGCGTGCATATGAAGTCGGTCGGATGCCCCTTGGTCGGCGACGTAATGTACGCGCCTTCGAACGAAACGCCCTTTCCGGACACGCGGGTGTTCCTGCATTCGTGGAAATTGTCGTTCAACCATCCGAGAAGCGGAGAGAGGGTTTGTTTCAGGAGCCCTATTCCGCAAGACCTTATACGCTGTCTCGCCGGGATTCGAAATCGCGCCAGACGGACGGATCGGCCGTTATAGTCCGAAACTCCTTGTAAGTAACATTGGCTATCCCTTCGCCTTGAATCGACCTCACGTGCCTTCGCTCTGTATAATCTACCTTAATGTTTCCGGAGTCGCGTCCCCCGCTGTAGAACGCGGCGCAGGAAGCGGCCGTTGCTATCATCCTCGACAACGTTCCTTCGTCCGGTTTCGCACCGAAACGCAGCAGGACATGAGCGCCCGGGATGTCTTGCGCGTGCAGCCACATGTCGTCGGCCTTAGCGAGTTTGAAAGTGACATACCTGTTGCCCTTCGCCGACAGGCCGAAAAATATTACGGCCTCATCTTCCTTGAATTCAACTCGCTTATGGGGCGCTGTAATCCCCGGAGTGCCCTTCGATTTGCCCGGCTGCTTGCGAATGCCTGACGGCTTTCCCAGCTCGGCGAGCATCATCGCGAGAGCGTTCCAGTCGTCGTTGCAGTCGAGAAGGACGCGTTGTTCACGAAGTTCGCCGCGCTTCTCGTATAGCTTTGGCAAAATTGCCGCGGCCGACTCGAACGCCGCTTTTTTCCTTCGGTATTTGATGAATCGCATTTCGGCGTTTCCCGATGCGTCCCGCTCTGGATCGAGGAAAACTACCCGCTCGGCCGGACCATCAACTGTCCATTCGGTGAGTACGGCGGACGACGCGCGCCGGGGTATTGCGCGCGCGTTATCCAATATCATTCTGCCTTCCGACATCAGGCGCTCTATTTCATCCCAGCCCGAGGCAAGCGTCTCGTACTCTCGTATTTTTTTATCGTTCGCTCTCTCCGATTTTTTCAGCAACGCCGCGATTTTTTTCCTGTAACCGGCTGTCTTGCGTCCGAGAAGAGGGTAAACCACCGCAGTGCGCGCCGCGGACAACGCGTCTCGTGAATCAAGAACGCGGGCTTGCGGCAAAGGTTTGTCCGCGAACGTCACATAGTTTCCTGCCGGAAATATCTGATAGATGCATTCGCCGCGGTTTTTGAGGCAGGTAAGAAGCGAAAGAATGTCGGAGCGCGTCATTGTTTGGATGACTTCTATCATCGGCTTGCCAATCCCGCGCAGGCCGCAAAGAAGCGATGCGTCTATCTCGCGGGATATGTCGAGATCGTCCAGCGATAATTCTCCAATCGCCGCCGGCGGTACGTATACGCTTCCGGGCAGAATAAACCTGTGCCTGTTTTCTTCCGGCGAGATATGTTTAGCCGCTTCCACTACAGCGCCTTCCCCGTCCAGGATGATCATATTACTGTAGCGTCCGCACGCCTCGAATATCAGCCGCCGCTCCTGAAAGAAACCCGCGCCGATTTCGCGGCGGAATGCCAGATCGAACACCCTGTCGCGGTTTATCTGTGTTATGTTGAGAAGGTCAGCGCCGACAATGTGAGACCTCACGGCATCCAGAACCGGCGGGCGCGACGCCGATACGCCCTCGAGCCTGCGAATCTCGTCCGGCGAGGCCCGGCAGACTCCGTAAGCCTCAGAGTCCCAGGAGAACAATAATATCCTGTCGCGGGAGAACGAAAGGGCCAGCCACGAATCTCCCGCGTGCGCCCGGCGCACTCTGTTGCGGACAAACTCGCGCGAAACCTCCGCAGTCAGTGAAGAAACCAACTCCGGTCCTAAAGCCATGAAAACCGCCTCCAATGCGACTCGGGGCAAACCGTATCAGAAAAAAGCGGTCTTGACAAGACAGAATCGCATGACGTGGTTTGTTCCGAAAAATACCCAAAGCATATCGAAATGGAATTCGTAATGAAGCCTCTGCCGCTTTCGCGAAATTTTTCTTTGGGCGGTATTGCCCTTATGATAAAATTCTATTTGACATAACAGAAGCGCGGGTATTTCGTAATGCCTGAATCGACGCGAGACGCGCAAATTTTCCCGCCGGCATCGGCGGAACGGAGAGGTGATAGTATGGCCGGACATTCACATTGGGCTGGGATCAAACATCGCAAGGCGGCGCAGGACGCCAAGAAGGGCGCTCATTACGCGCGTCTGACGAAGAACATAATTGCGGCCGCGAAGGCGGGCGGAGGGGAGCCGAACGCGAACTTCGCCCTTAAAGTAGCGATCGACCGCGCAAAGGAGGGCAACGTCCCTTCGGACGTCATCGAACGCGCGATAAAGCGCGGGTCCGGCAATCTGGAGGGCGTCGCCTACGAGGACATCACGTATGAGGGATACGGGCCGGGCGGGATTGCCGTCATGGTCGAGGTGTCCACGGACAACCGCAACAGAACCGCCTCCGAGATGCGCGTGCTCTTTACAAAGATAGGCGGCGCTATCGGTGAACTCGGTTGCGTGGCGTGGAATTTCAGCCGGCGCGGCGTCATAACCGCGACCGGACAGGGAATCGACGAGGATGAACTCCTCGGCGTGGCGATAGAGGCCGGTGCCGAAGACATGGAGAACATTGACGACGGATTCGTCGTTATCACAGAGCCCTCCGCAATGTCGGACGTCGCTCAGGCAATCAGGGACGCGGGCTACGTAGTATCCGCCGTCGAAATATCGATGGAACCCAAGACAACAGTCGAGGTTAAGACGAAGGAGGAGGCGGAGAAGATGCTGAACATGATCGATCGCTTTGAAGAACACGACGATGTGCAGAACGTCTACTCCAACTTCGAGATACCCGACGCAATATTGGCGGCGCTCGGTTGATGAGCTGACGAAGCGGGACGGGACGCGCGGGATGTTATGTTTTGGGATTGACCCCGGCATAGGGAGCGTGGGCTACGGTGTGGTAAACCAGCAGGGCGACGCGCTCACGGCGATCGACTACGGAGTGATCAAAACGGAACCCGGCCCGCCGACCGCTATGAGACTGAAGGACATTTTTACCGCGCTGGAGGAAAAAATCGCTCGCCACAATCCCGATGTCATAGCAGTCGAGCGGTTATATTTCGGCAAGAACACGACGACAGCCGAGATGGTGTGGCAAGCGCGCGGGGTTTTGCTCCTGGTGTCCGCGAGGTACGGCGTCACTCCTTACGAGCCGAAGCCGTCTGAGGTGAAACTTGCTGTCTGCGGCAACGGAAACGCGGAAAAATACCAGGTACAGGGAATGGTTCGCAACATCCTTAACCTGACCGAGACGCCAAAACCCGACGACGCGGCGGACGCGCTCGCGATTGCGATAACCGGTTTGTCGATGTCAATGTATGATATGAGAAACGAGGAGTTTTCGCGATGATCCGCAGCCTCTCAGGTATCGTTTTATCCATAGATGAAGATACCATCTGCCTCGACGTCGCCGGCTTCGGCATAGAGGTGTTCGCCGCTGGCTCCCTCCTTTCGTCCGCCGTCGTCGGGGAACCGTTGCAGTGCCTCACCTATTTGCAGGTGAACGACGCGGGCATGGTGATGTTCGGCTTCTCGAATGAGACTGAGCGCGCGCTGTTCCTCGAAATAACGCAGGTCAAGACGATGGGCGGGAAGTTGTCCATAGCCCTGCTGCGGCGTCTCGGCGCGCAGGACGTGATTAACGCCATAGCGTCGTCCGACCCGGAGCGGCTTTCCGTTCCTGGTTTGGGCGCAAAGAGGGCGGAGAGGATTTGCTTCGAACTGCGTTCAAAAATTGCGAAAAAATTCCCGTCCCTCGCCGCCGACGGCGTCGTCTTAAACGCGGGTGGTTCTGTCGACGGAGAGGTCATCGGTGGACTCATGGGGCTCGGCTTCTCACAGGCGGAGGCCGGACGCGCGGTGGCGTTCTGCCGCTCCGAGGGCGGGGATCGCGATTGGACCGAGGAAGACTTGATGATGTCCGCGTTGAGTAGGCTGCAAAGGAGATAGGATGGCGTCCGGGGATAAACCGTTTGAAACATTACGCGCAACAACAGAAGAGGATGCGCTCTCTCTGAGACCGCAGGTTCTTGACGATTTCATCGGCCAGCGGGCGCTCAAGGAAAAACTTTCGATATTCGTAAAAGCGGCGCAGAGCAGGGAGGAACCCCTCGACCATACGCTGTTCTACGGGCCTCCCGGCCTTGGAAAGACCACGCTGGCCGGGATAATCGCCCGTGAGATGAAAGGAAGCCTCAAGACGACGTCAGGCCCCGCGCTGGAACGCGCCGGGGACCTGGCGGCAATACTCTCCAACATTCAACCGAATGACGTACTTTTTATTGACGAGATTCACAGACTATCTCCCAATATTGAGGAGATTCTCTATCCCGCAATGGAGGATTTCGGCCTGTCTATAGTGATAGGAAAAGGGCCGCTTGCGCGCAGCATACGCCTCCAACTCCCCAGCTTCACGCTCGTCGGTGCGACTACGAGGCTCGGGTTGCTCACATCACCGCTTCGCGCGCGTTTCGGGATCGTCGAACAGTTGGATCTTTATTCCCCGGATGAACTGACGCAAATCGTGCTTCGCGGCGCGGATGTGCTGGAGATAGGCGTAACGAAAAATGCCGCGGACGAGATAGGTAAGCGCGCGCGCGGCACACCGAGGGTGGCTCTTAGGCTTCTTCGGCGGGTTCGCGATGTGGCGACTGTGAGCGAGGCAAAAACAATCGAAATATCCCTGGCGAAGGCAGCTCTCGACATGTTGGGCGTGGACGAGGAGGGCTTCGACAACCAGGACAGGAAATTCCTGAGCGCCCTAACAGAGTTGTTCGACGGCGGGCCGGTCGGGCTGAACACAATGGCGGCCGCGCTGAATGAGGACATAGGCACGATTGAAGATATTTACGAGCCGTACCTTATTCAAAAGGGAATGCTTGAGCGCACGCCTCGGGGACGCAGGGCGACGCGCAACACCTACGATTACATGGGAATAAAGCCGAAAGACCCATTCATGCGTCAATTAACGCTGCTGGACGACGAGGGTTGACTGAATGGGCAGAACACTAATGACGATAGGCGGCGTAATATTCGCGGCAGGGGCGGTTATATGGCTCGTGTCGAGGCTGGGTGTTCCGCTCGGACGCCTGCCCGGCGACTTCTCGTGGCAGGGGAAGAATGTGAGGGTTTATTTCCCGTTCGCTACGATGATAATTGTCAGCGTTGTACTTACTGTGATATTGAATGTAATATCGAGATTTTGGAGGAGATAGGCCATGATACGCAAAACGCGCTTATTGAAAATTTTCCTGATTATGCTGACAGCAGCGTCACTGATAATCCCAATCCCTACAGAATCCTCCGCCGCCCAGAATATCGCCATGAAAATAGGCGTCGCCGACAGTAAGTCGAGCGGAACGATCATGGGCGAGGGGTTGATATTCGCCGACGCGAGAGGGAACCGAGGCAACGTTAGGAACGGGGCCGTCATCAGGGCATCCGGAGGTGGACTCTCGGTCGGAAACGCTGTACTGACACTGCCGGTGACGGCGACCGCAAACAGCGGGCTTGGCTGGGACGGCACGAGGTATCGTGGCAGGTTGGTGTTCATAAGGGCGGGATCGGGGTTCACCGTCGTCAACGAGATCGATCTGGAAAGTTACCTTCGCGGGGTTATCGGGAGGGAGATGGGAGCGGATTGGCCGCTGGAAGCGCTGAAGGCGCAAGCCGTACTCGCCCGAACTTACGCGATCAAAAACCGAGGCAGATTTTCGAGCCGAGGCTACGACCTCGACGCCGGGGAGAATTCCCAGGTGTACGGCGGAGTCAATTCCGAGGATCCGCGCACCGACAGGGCGGTTACCGAAACCGCCGGGATGATACTCACGTGGAACGGGCAGCCGGCGGAGGTGTTTTATCACTCCGACAGCGGAGGCTCGACGGCGGACTCAGCTCATGTTTGGGGCGGCTCCATACCGTACCTCAAGGTTCGAGAGGAGGTCGTGAATTACACGTCGCCGAACTCGACCTGGCAGACGACGCTTTCCCCGTCCGAGGTGGCATCCATTTTATCGAGGATGAACCGCAACGTGGGCAGCGTGCGTTCCATAGGGATAGCCGAGGCCGACAGCGCGGGACGCGCCATCCAAATGACCTTCACGGGAGACGGGGGATCGGTAAACGTGAAAGCCCACGATTTCAGAATGGCCGCCGGCCCCAGAGTGATAAGAAGCACAAATCTGCAGGTATCGCGCGCCGGCGGCGCCGGCGTACCGCCGGTCACGCCGGTGGCTACGCCCGCGCCGAATGTGCCCGTGACGCTGCCGGAGGATATACCGCCGCCCGATTCGCTCCAGGGACAGCGCGACTTTATTGAAATGACCAGAGCCGGCATTTTCACGTCGAGAGAGATGCTGGACATGGTCACAAATCCCGAAAAACGTGAGGAATACAGGATCATTGGGTACGGGAGGATGAGGGAAAGCGCCGGTGAAGGATCAGCCCCGGTTATGCCGCCGCCGGCACAGGCCGGAACGGCCGGAACAGGCGACTTTATATTTACCGGCCGGGGATGGGGACACGGCGTCGGCCTCTCGCAGTGGGGCGCGAGAGCTATGGCGGAAAACGGCATGAAGCACGACGCAATACTGATCCATTATTTCCCCGGGACGGCAATCAGTAAGTAGGGGCGAACTGTGTTCGCGGGCGGGCAAATGCGGCCTCCACGATAACCGGCATGAACGCATACGACGTATCGTCCTATGATTACCCGATACCGCCGGAACTTATTGCGCAGAACCCGGCAGACAGGAGGGACTCCTCCCGCCTGATGCGTCTTGATAAGACGACCGGCGCGACGGAGCATTTGCGTTTCAACGACCTGCCGAAAATCCTCCGTCCGAGAGACATGCTGGTGATGAACGACACGCGGGTGTTCAAGGCGCGCGTGCCGGCGAAAAAAATCCCCGGCGGCGCGTCTGCCGAGATTTTTTTCCTGGAACCTATCGGTGATTTACACAGATGGAAGGCGCTTTTACGTCCCGGACGCAAACTGCCGCCGGGAACAAAGGTATCGGCGAACGGCGTGGTTATAGATGTTGAAGATTACGGCGAGGAAGGAAGCCGCGTGGTCAAACTGCCGGACAACGTCGATGTGGATGAGTTTTTTTGTCTCTGCGGCGAAACCCCCTTGCCGCCATACATCAAACGAACGAACGCTCCCGACGAACGATACCAGACCGTCTACTCCGACCCGGAGAATAACCGTTCGGTTGCCGCTCCGACCGCCGGGCTCCATTTCACGCGCGAGCTGCTTGACGAACTTGAGCGCAAGGGTGTGGAAACATGGTTTCTAACACTGGATGTCGGCGTGGGAACGTTTCGGCCGGTGAAATCCAAAGACATAAGGGAACACGCCATGCACTCGGAGCGCTGCTGTGTAAGCAGGGAATGTGCGGATGCGATCAACGCGGCGAAAGCGGCAAACCGCAGGATAATCGCGGTAGGGACGACTGTCGTTCGCACACTGGAATCATTCGCGGATGATTCGGGACACCTCTCGCACGGAACGCTCGAAACGAACATATTCATCAAGCCGGGTTACAGTTTCAAAGTGCCCGACGCGTTAATAACGAACTTCCACCTTCCGAAAAGCACCTTGTTGATGCTTGTCGCCGCCTTCGCGGGTTACGGAACGACCATGAGCGCGTACAGGGAGGCCACAGCGGAGGGCTACAGGTTTTTCTCCTTCGGGGACGCGATGTTTATCGAATGAGCTTATTTGTTCAGGAAGGCGTCGCGGAAAGATGAGATCAGATAAAATGAGGAAGTAGCCCCGGGGTCCTGGTGGCCGACGGAGCGTTCGCCGAGATAACTGCTGCGACCGCGGCGCGACACGAGAGATACCGTACTCTCCATGCCCCTCTCCGCCGCAGAGACCGCGCTGTTCCATGCGGCTTCTCCGCCTTGCGCCGCGTTTTTTCTCAGCGCTTCGAGCGCGGGAGTGAGGGTGTCGACCATGGTTTTGTCGCCCACCGACGAATTGCCGAGCGACATTACTCCGGCGAGTCCTTCCGTCATGGCGTCGGCGAGTTCTTCGGTCGAAACCTCGGTTGCTGTACCCAACTTCTGTGCCACCTTCATGAAAAAGGTGCCGTAAAGAGGACCGCCGGATCCGCCGACCACGCTCATTATTGTCATCGCGACATCGCGGAAGAGTTCTCCGCAATCCGCATAATCCTTGCCGCTTATCTTTTCGACTACGCGCGCGGCGCCGCGTTTCATGTTGATGCCGTGGTCGGCGTCGCCGATCGCCGCGTCAAGATCGGTGAGGAAACTATTCTTCTCCTCTATCAACGCTTTGAACTTTTCAAGAGCAACGATAAATATTCTCATATCGAACATCATCGAAAAACCTGCCTTCCTCTCCACCAATATAATACCTGAAACCTGAGTTTGCAAGAGAGAGGATAAGAATGTCCGGCATGTCGAAGATTGAATTTTGCCCGTCATTGATGCTATTATGTATCTCAAGAGGTTTTGGCGGAGGGAGCGGAATGGCTTTGATGTCGCGGCGCGAAGCGCGGATTTTTTGTGCGTCTTTAATTGCATGTGTGTTGATTTCAACCGGGTCTCGCCTGGCGCTCGCCTCCGCATGGAATCCGCTTAAGCTTGCCGATGGCACTGTAATCTGCGCCGAGACTTCAAAGACCGGGCTGCGCAATAGAGCATTTTTCGCCTCTCAATTCTGCGCGGGTGCTCCCTCCGGCTTGAGATTTTTCGAGGAG
>Ga0099364_10010445_pt1 | contig 12766 bp, 13 predicted proteins | sample TergutTh196P3_FD_73070 | JGI IMG/M metagenome (GOLD analysis project Ga0099364, IMG submission 73070) | Microcerotermes parvus P3 segment gut microbial communities from Pointe-Noire, Republic of the Congo - Th196 P3 | ecosystem: Host-associated > Arthropoda: Insects > Digestive system > Gut ... | reverse complement strand
TGTAAAAGTAGTAATAATTTTTAAAAAGTAAAAAAAAATGGAAATTTGGTTATATTTCGAACCTACTGGGATTACTCAGCGGCAATGGACTGCTGCTTGGAACGAATGTTACGGTATGTTGCAACGCTTTCCCGTGCCTTTGGCTTCACTTTACAAAGAGGAAAACTGGGGCAAAAAACGCAACGTTTGGCGTGCGCAGTTGATAGAAGGCGAAGGCGATAAGCAACGTCTTTGCGTTCAAAGCGATATGGCTTCGCTTGCCTTTGGCGGCAGGTTCTGTTTATATCGCAAAATAAAGCAATACAAAGCATCTCAACAAAGACGCGATATTCTTTGGATTGACGAAGATTCGATTGACGAATACGACAACGAGCATCGAATCTGGGAAAATGGTACCCGCGGTGCGCCGTATTCGCTGGCTGTTCTTGCGATGGGTATTGGCGGAATGCCCAACCGCATCAACTTTTACATATCGCCCGAAAGGCTGCTCGAAATATTCGGTTGTATAGAGCCTGAAAACGGCATAAAGTTTCAAAAAATCATTGAGCGCGAAACTCAAAAATGCCTAAACTGTTATAAAAAATTGGAAGACGCCACCAAAAAGGTCATCGAAAAAGCTTCGAACATCGAAGACGCCGAACTTGATAAAACGGAAGTAATGGCTCGCTGGGTAAATCGTAGACATTTGCCTTTTGAAGATTATTTTTTGCACGAAATAGAAGGGCAAGTGACTGTTTTTCCGAACGGCGTTGAAAATTCGCTGAAAATAGCCCAACAAGTAGGAAAAATGTCGAAAGAGTACGAAGAAAATGAGGGAAAACCCTTTGTAACCGGTCAACGAGAAGAGATGTTAAAAATTATATCATTCTTCTCCGGCAAGTACGAGTTTGCTTTACGCAAAGCCGCCTGGGATGTACTATGAGCCTGACGATGAAGATTTGGATGATTTCAAAGAAAAAGCCTACTATGCCAAGATAGACTTTTTATCTGAAAACAGCAAACTTTGGGAGAAATTAAACGTACAAGAGGTTTTTGAAGCGGGCGCAAAGTATTTTGACTGGTCTAACAATTTTTGCGTCAAATACAGTGGTTACTTGCTAAATCACACTCAAAAATTAGCGGTCAATCTCGCCGATTATTTTGAGCAGTCCAAGTCTATGAACCGTAATGGCGATGTATATGCGATAGACGCCATTCCTGTGCTGACCGAAACGGGCAACGGCTCAATGATGGCTTTTTTTAACGGTATTTCGGCTGCCAACACTGATGAACTTGTCGGCGCATGGTGTGCTGATTTACTGCAAATCACAGAAGAACTGCCGGAAAACTATAAACTCTTAAATTGCTGTTTTGCAGAAATATGGGATAGGACAAGATATTGCTATCATACGTTTGGAATTGATGAAGATAGCATGGTAGTGTGCAATGATGCAGGCAAACCGCTTGAGATTGTCGGTGTTACTGTTTTTGGCAAACGCGGCTCTCCTCAATATGTCAAAGTCGAAAGAACCAAAAAAGGCATAAAGTTTGTTACCGAGCCGGTGAAGACAGTGTAGATAGTGGTATAGAGTAAAAAGTGTGCGATGCTTGCGCTACACTTTTTACTTTTTTCAAAATTAAAGATTAATGATATTTATCACTTGCTGGGGTGTCAGGTTTACTGGATTCTTCATTCCATCAGAAAAAATTTTCGAACTTCAAAAATACTGTTATTTTTTATATTTATATTCTTTTTTTTATTTATATACGTTTTTGATTAAAAAGGTTTCTTTTTGGGTAAAAAAATTATGTTTGGGAGATATTTTGACATAAAAGGAGTATTTGTAAAGACAGTGGCAATTGCCGCCGCTGTCTTACTATAATAAATATAAATAATATAATGTATATTTTCTTTTCATGGTGTTTTTGTTTTAGTTAATTTTTTCAGTTCCTCTATTTGTTTTTGGAGGTCTGTGATTTTTAGGTCTTTTAGGGCAAGGTCCTGGTCTTTTAGGGCAAGGTATTGGTCTTTTTGGGCAATCTGTGCTTCAAGTTCTTTGCGTTCTGCTTCGCCTTCAGCGCGTCCTTCTGCAATTGAATTTGCTACCACATCCTGCTCATAGTTTTTTTGGTCAAGGTGAAACGAATAAGCCTTCTTCTCTTTTTCTGAAAGCTTTTCATATTTAAGATGTTCCTTTGCTTCCTTCATTCCGGGAGCCGTAAAACTGTCCGGTATTTCGGTATGTTTGAAGTAATAAATCCATTGGTCTAAATTGTCTTTTGCTACATCGTTGAAGTCTTCAACACACAATATGTAGTATTCGGGAAACAAGTCCTTCACTCTTTTTGCTTTTTTTGCCGCGAAAAATTCTTTTTGCTTTTTGGTCAGTTGCAAAAGCCTTTTAGAGTGAATACCTCTAAATTCATTATATCCGTGATACACATAGTCATCGCCATCGCCAATTGTAAAGTATATTATATTTATATGGTATATCTTACGTACCTTTTCGTATTTGTCGCCTACTGCCATGTGGTCTGTTATTGCTTTGGATACGCCAAAGAGCATCCGAAGGAAATAATCTACCTGATTGTTGTTTTGCATCTCAATGATAATCAACTCTCCGCTACTATCCTCTACAAGAATATCCACACGGTTGAACTTGTTTTCCGGATCGTCCTGATTTCCTTCGCTTTCCGTTATATTGACGATTTTTATCTTTTCTTTTAGCAGAACCGACAGGAAACCTTCAAGAACAACATAACTCGCCTTGTTGCGAAGCAGACGTTTAATCGCCCAGTCAAATCTGACAAGTGTTTTGGACTTGGCTGGGAGTGTATTATTATTATTATATGTATACTTTTTAGTCATTTGGTTTCTGGTTTAGTTAGTTTTTTCAGTTCCTCTATTTGTTTTTGGAGGTCTGTGATTTTTAGGTCTTTTTGGGCTAGGTCCTGGTCTTTTTGGGCAATTATGCCTTCAAATTTTTTTGTCGCCTTTTCTTCACCTTTTTCTTCGCTTTTGCGCTCTACCTGTTTAAGATACAAAAGATACATATCTTCCTTCTGCATCTGCTCCATAACTTCCTTATTGCTTGCCGCCATTTTTAATCTTCTAACTATATGACGATACTCTTCAGGAAAATCTTCTTCGCTTACATTTAATATATGGTTGTCGGAGGTGATATTAGACTGGTCGAAAACACTCAAAAGAGTTTCCAACTCGCTGCGACGGCGCTTTTTCAAACAACTAATCTGCACTACCCAACTCTTGTGGTTCAGCGCCTCTATAAATTCACTTCTCGCTTCTACTGCCTGTTTGGTAGCAACATCTACTACATTAGGAAAAATCTGCAAAACAGGAGTGTCGCATATTTTCAAATCGTCGCCTAGAAAATAAATCGTGTAAATTTGTAGCGGCGTGACGGTAGTTTTCTTACCCTTACTTTCAATATGAACATTGCCGACATGTGCATACTGCCTGCCCAAATATGCGCGAAAACGTATTATATCAATCATCAAGGTTGCCTTCTGCAGTTCTATCAAAACCAGCTTGAAACCGTCGGCAGTCTTTATCTTCGCGTTAAAATCGAGCCTGTAGACGGTATGCGTTGTTTGTCCTACATTAAATTTTTCTGTAACATACTCCTGCGGTTTAGGGTCAAGCCACACCACCTCCTCGCCAATGATAGAAGACACCATCAACTTGGCGATCTCGTTGTCTTCCATAAGATACTTGAAGACCACGTCGTAGATAGGATTGGCTATAAGAACAACCTCTCCCCTACCCTCTCCAAAAGGAACAGAGGCAGCTACCGCAACATCATCGACTGCGGACGCTTCCTTTCCGGTTATATGTTCTACTGGCTTCTTCATTCTATTAGAAAAAAATTTCGACATGCAAAGATACTGTTATTTTTTATATATTTTATATATTTTATATATTTTTTTTTATATAGCCACTAATTTCACTAATTTTCACTAATTAATTTATTTCGTGTAAATTCGTGAAATTCGTGGCAAAGAGAGGGAGTCTTGTGTCTCATTCGAGTCTGATTACTCCGACTATCAATGCCAATCCCGTCATTTCCTTTTTTTGCACTTCAAAAGGCGGGTATTTTTCATTGTCCGATCGACATTCTACGCTATCATTTGCAGCGCCCTGATAAACGCGTTTGATAAGTATTCCCTGCCCATGCGTTCCTATTACGTACACTTTGCCCCATTGTACGAAACTGTTTTCTTTAATGATGGTACAGGCAACTACATCTCCCGAAGCGTATTTGGGATACATGGACTCGCCTGCAATTTCTATCATAAAATCTATTTTGCAGTCTTTGAACTTTGGTATCACGTAGTATTCCTTCACGTCCGAAGCCTTTATTGAAAATTGCTCTTTCCCAAAATCGCCAATAGTACGCGCTTCAACAAGGGGAATACCTTTGTCGGCTCTATGGGCAATCACTTTATTTGGTATATTATATAATGTATCGTTTTTGAGCATGGAGCCTTCGCCGGTGATAAGCCATTCGGCGCATAATTCGGGATAAGTATAGATAATTTTCTCTATTTTATCTGCGCCCGGGTGATTATTTTTATCTAAAAATCCATTAGATAGACCTGTTTCTTTATAAAATTTGTTTTTACTAATGCCCTTATATTCAACATATTTAATTATTCTATCCCTTGAGGTCATAATATTTTTTGAATTTTTTATAGTTTTTTTGCTAAAATATTTTTTTATTTAGATTATTTGATGTATCCTTGTCGCGAATTTATCAAACAAATTCGCTGTAAAAGTAGTAATAATTTTTAAAAAGTAAAAAAAAAATGGAAATTTTTCATGTACCTAATTGAAAATATTTCATATTTTTAAAATATTTAGTCCGTTTTTTTATAATTTACAAAAAAAAGCCAATTTTGTTGAAAATTTGAAATAAATGTACAAATAAAGAAAAATATATAATCCTGTAGAAGAACGAAAATTAATCGTAAGCAGTAATTTTGCATAAAATAAAAAATATAGAAAAATGTGTGGAATAGTAGGATATATAGGAAACCGGGAAGCATATCCCGAATTGATAAAAGGTTTGCATCGTTTGGAGTATCGTGGATACGACAGCGCCGGAGTAGCTCTTGTTACCGATAGCGGAAATTTGGAAATATACAAAAGCAAGGGAAAAGTTGCAGAATTAGAGCGTTTTGCACAATCGAAAGACGTCAGCGGTCATATTGGCATTGCCCACACGCGATGGGCTACGCATGGCGAGCCAAACGATGTGAACGCTCACCCGCACTATTCTGAAAGTCAGAATCTGGCGTTAATCCACAACGGAATCATCGAAAACTATGCCGTACTTAAAGAGGCTTTGAAAGCAAACGGATACACTTTTAAGAGCGAAACGGATACAGAAGTTATCATTCAACTTATTGAATATATACGAAATATCAATAATTGTTCTTTACTTGAAGCCGTCAGGCAGTCGCTCAAGGAGATGGTGGGGGCTTATGCCATTGCCATTATCGAAAAGGAAAATAAAACAAAAATTATTGCAGCCCGAAAAAGCAGTCCTTTGGTAGTGGGTATAGGAGAAGGAGAATTTTTCATCGCATCCGATGCAACGCCGATCGTCGAATACACTGATAAGGTTGTTTATCTTAACGACGGCGAAATTGCCGATATATCGCTTGAAAATGGTTTGAAAATTGTGGATATTGACAATAAGGATGCAAAGATAGACGTGAAACAACTGCAAATGAGTATTTCAGAACTCGAAAAGGGAGGTTATCCTCATTTTATGCTCAAAGAGATATTCGAGCAGCCAAAGACCATTGTAGACGCCATTCGTGGAAGGGTAAATGTGGAATTGACAAATGTTGTTCTGTCGGGAGTGATTGACAATAAAGATAAGTTTCTCAACGCCAAACGCATAATAATAATTGCCTGCGGCACGTCGTGGCATGCGGCGCTCATCGGCGAGTATATCATAGAAGAGATTTGCCGTATACCTGTTGAGGTTGAGTATGCTTCTGAATTTCGTTACCGCAACCCTGTTCTCAACAAAGATGATATAGTCATAGCCATTTCGCAGTCGGGCGAGACCGCCGACACGCTTTCTGCAATCGAACTTGCACGAAATAACGGAATATTTATTTTCGGTATTTGCAATGTGGTAGGGTCTTCCATTGCCCGAACAACAAATTCGGGCGCATATATACACGTGGGACCTGAAATTGGCGTGGCTTCTACAAAAGCGTTTACCGGACAGGTTACAGTGTTGATGATGCTTGCACTGACGCTCGGACGTCAAAAAGGTACAATTTCACAAGATTTTTATCTTGACAAAATAAAGCATCTATCTCAACTACCTGAGCATATTTCTGAAATTATTACATTGGATAAACAAATTGCCGACCTTGCAAAAATATTCACATATGCACGAAACTTTATCTATTTGGGACGCGGATACAATTATCCGGCAGCGTTGGAGGGAGCGTTGAAACTCAAAGAGATTTCCTATATTCACGCCGAAGGGTATCCCGCAGCAGAGATGAAACACGGACCCATTGCTCTTATAGACAGCGAAATGCCCGTAGTAGTCATCGCTACTACCGACAAGGTATATGAAAAAGTGGTCAGCAATATTCAGGAAATAAAAGCGAGAGGCGGTAAGATAATAGCAATAGTCAATCCCGATGATAATGTTGTAAGAAAAATAGCCGACTTTATTATTGAAATACCCCGCACTTGCGAGCAGTTATCACCTGTTCTGGCGTCAGTGCCGTTGCAGTTGCTGGCTTATTACATTGCGGTATATAAGGGAAGAGACGTCGACCAGCCGCGAAATCTTGCGAAATCTGTTACTGTTGAATAAGTACACAAAAGAACGGTAAACATTTTGTATTTTTGCGGAATAATAAAATTTTTTGATTTTTTTTGATTTTTTCATTACTTTTGCGCCGTTTTTTAATCATAAATATTGTAATTAATATATAAAATGGCTACCACAGCAGATTTTAGAAATGGCATGTGTCTTTCATACAACGGCAAACCTTGTTCTATTGTATGGTTTCAGCATGTCAAACCGGGTAAGGGCGGCGCTTTTGTAAAGACCAAAATGCGCAACCTTGAAAATGGTCGTATCTTGGAGAACACGTTTACTGCCGGCGAGCGAGTGACCGAAATACGCGTAGAGCGGCATCCGTATCAGTTCCTTTACAAGGACGACATGGGCTATCATTTCATGCACAACGAGACTTTCGAGCAGATTTCCCTTCAAGATGACCTTGTTGAAAACCCCGACCTGATGAAAGAAGGTCAATACGTTGAAATGATGTTCCTTGCCGACGAAGAGCGCGTACTGACATGCGAACTTCCGCCTTTCGTGGAAATGGAAATCACCTACACCGAACCCGGAATGCGCGGCGACACCGCTTCTACCTCATCGCTGAAACAGGCAACCCTTGAAACGGGCGCTGTTATAGGCGTGCCGCTGTTCATCGAGCAAGGCGAAAGAATAAAAGTCGATACCCGAACGCGTGAATATTCAGAAAGAGTAAAATCATAATATTGATAATTTTCGATTTTCGATTGATGATTATTACAATCAAAAATCAAAAATCAAAAATCAAAAATGGAAAAAGTGAATTTTATAGAAGAATTACGATGGCGCGGTATGATTCACGACGTCACGCCGGGCTTGGACGAGTTGTTGCAAAAGGAGATGACCACGGCATACGTTGGCATCGACCCCACAGCCGATTCGTTGCATATTGGTCATTTGGTCAGCGTTATGATGTTGCGTCATTTTCAGCGTTGCGGTCACAAGCCGCTGTCGTTGGTTGGCGGCGCTACGGGCATGATTGGCGACCCGTCGATGAAATCGCAGGAGCGTAACCTGCTCAACGAAGAAGAATTGCGTCACAATCAGGAGTGTATCAAGCGCCAATTGGCAAAGTTTCTCGACTTCGATTCTAATGCGCCGAACGCAGCCGAAATGGTCAATAACTACGACTGGATGAAGGATTTTACTTTTCTTGATTTTATCCGCGACGTAGGCAAACATATCACCGTCAATTACATGATGAGCAAAGATTCTGTAAAGAAACGTCTGACGGGCGAAGGCGAGGGCATGTCGTTTACCGAGTTTACGTATCAGTTGGTGCAGGGCTACGATTATCTGCATCTCTTTCGCGACAAGAACTGTCGTTTGCAGATGGGCGGCTCCGATCAGTGGGGCAACATCGTTACGGGAACCGAACTTATTAGACGCGTTGCCGGCGGCGAGGCTTTTGCGCTTACCTGTCCGCTTATCACCAAAGCCGACGGCGGCAAATTCGGCAAAACAGAAGCCGGCAACGTATGGTTAGACGCAAAACGAACATCGCCATACAAGTTCTACCAGTTTTGGCTGAACGTTAGCGACGACGACGCAGAAAAATACATTAAAATATTTACGGGACTGTCGAAAGAAGCAATTGAACAACTTGTCGGGCAACAGCGTAACGAGCCTCATCTGCGCATTTTGCAAAAAGTTTTGGCAAAGGAAGTAACTACTTTGGTACATTCTTCGGCGGCGGTAGATGCTGCCGAAGAAGCCTCGCAGATGCTTTTTGGGCAAGGCACAGCCGAATCGTTGGCGTCGCTCGACGAGGATACGTTCGTAAGCGTGTTTGAAGGCGTGCCGCAATTTGAGATTGAACGTTCGGAACTCGAAGCGGGTATTCCTCTGCTTGAATTTTTATGCGTAAAAACTTCGGTTTTTCCTTCAAAAGGCGAAGCCCGCCGCATGATAGAAGGCGGCGGATTGAGCGTAAACAAGGAAAAAATCACAGACCCGAACGCCACTGTAAATGTAGAAAAAATTATCAACAAAAAATATATTCTCGTGCAAAAAGGAAAAAAAAATTATTTTTTGATTGTTGTTAAATAAAAAATTTTTCTTATCTTTGCCCTTGATTTTTAAATTCAAATTTTAAACAATATAATATATGGTAAACAAAGTAATTTTAATGGGTCATGCAGGTAGAGACCCCGAAGTTCGCCGTATGGACAATAATTTAGTAGTGGCGCAATTCAGTATCGCTACTAATGAACGTTGGACAAACAAGGAAGGCAACCGAACAGACCATACCGAATGGCACAATATCGTTATGTGGCGTGGTTTGGCGGAAGTGGCTGAAAAATATGTTCGCAAGGGTACATTGGTCTACATTGAAGGACGTTTGCGTTCCCGATCGTATGACGATAAGGAGGGCATTAAGCGTTATGTAACCGAAATACTTGCGGATACGATGAATTTAGTCAGTCCCAAGGAAGGAGGCGGTGAATATTCACCAAAACCAACAGCGCAAACAGCCTCTACTCCCCCTGAAACAACCGAAATAGAACCGGAGGCGGGTAGCGATTTGCCCTTTTAGTGTTAATTTAGCAACATTCCTTTGGACGTTGACTCATATTTAGGCATCTTTGCTGTATCTGTGTTGCCGCTTTTTATCGCAGAAAAAGTGGTAAATGTGTTAGGTATTGCCTTTTTGATACTTTTTCCTGCGTCTATCATCCTGTTAATGATTACGCGGGAAGCGCTTATGCGTATCCGTAAAAAACAAATCATATCTATTGACGATTTGTCAGACGCCTTGGAGAAAAATTCGGAAGTTCCTGAAAATGAAAACATATTGAAAGGTATTGTCAAGTTTGGCAATATCGATGTTCATACTATAATGACCTCCCGAATGGATGTTGAATCGGTAGAAATAACCGCCTGTTTGCCTGAACTTATTGCGAAAATTAACGAATGGGGCTATTCGCGTATTCCTGTTTATGAAGGCTCGCCCGACAATGTTAAAGGTATTCTTTATGTTAAGGATTTGCTTCCGTATATTGATGAATCAGGTGATTTTCAGTGGCAAACGCTAATCAGGAAAGCATATTTTGTTTCCGAAAACAAAAAAATAGACGACTTGCTGAAGGAGTTTCAGGAGATGAAGATACATGTGGCGGTCATCATCGACGAATATGGCAGTATGGTCGGCATAGTTACGCTCGAAGATGTTTTGGAAGAAATTGTCGGCGACATAGCCGATGAATCCGATGACGACGAGCAGGATTATGTAAAACTCGACGACCATACATATCTTTTCGACGGCAAAACGCTGCTCAACGATTTTTTCCGTATACTGAAACTCGAAGAATCGGATTTTGAAAAAGTCAGAGGCGAAGCGGATACATTAGCGGGACTAATCCTCGAAATCAAGCGCGAAATACCCCAAAAAGGCGATAGCGTAGAGTTCAAAAATCTTGCATTTTGCGTAGAAACAGTAGACAACAGACGTATTAAACAAATAAAAGTGACGATAAATGAGGAAAAGATTTAAGTTTCAGGTTTCAGGTTTCAGGTTTCAAGTTTCAGGTTTCAAGTTTCAAGTTTCAGGTTTCAAGTTTCAAGTTCCAAGTTTCAATATTCAATATTCAATATTCAATATTCAATATTCAATTCTACTATTGCTGATGTCATGTGGGCAGCACTATTCGCCCAAGCCAAGCGGTTATTACCGTATTGATTTTCCCGAAAAGGAATATCAACTTTATGATTGTGATTGTCCTGTTACGTTTGAATATCCTGTTTATGGCGAAATAGTTCCCGAAATTAGTCGTTTATCCGAGCCTTGCTGGTTTAATATAAATTTTCCTGAATATAAGGGTACAATTCATTTGACTTACAAGGAAATAGATGATAATTTCGACCAGTTTATCGAGGATAACTGGAGATTTATTTATAAGGGATTGATACAGAGGGCTGATGCTGTAAACGAACGTTTTTATGAAAATCCTGATTTGGATGTATATGGTATAATGTATGATATTCGGGGCGACGCCGCCTCGAATGTACAGTTTTTTGTGACCGACAGTGTGAAGAACTTTTTTCGTGGTTCGCTGTACTTTACCGTCAGACCCAATGCTGATTCGTTGGCGCCCGTTGTGGCTTTCTTTCGCGAAGACATCATACGTCTGTTGGAAACAATTGAATGGAAAAAATAAATTATTGTGGGAATATTAAGCAACAGGATAATAGAAAAAGATAGTCGCATAGGTCTGTGGGAGATAACCGAAGATTACGAAACCCTTTTCGGCATTACCCATCTTGACGACAATGATATTCGCCGTCTTAACACGTTCAAGAACCTGAATCGAAAAATCGAATCGATAAGCGTAAGAACGTTGCTACAACAAATGACGCACAATAATGCACGTATTGTGTACCACAAAAATTCACGCAAACCCTATTTGGATGACAACTCGTTCAATATCAGCGTGACACATTCGCACAAATATACGGCTATACTGCTGAATAAAGACCGAAACGTGGGTATTGACATCGAATATATGACGCATAACATCGAGCGTGTAGTCCACAAATTTATCAACAAACACGAGGTAATCACAAAGAATCCGAAACTTCGTCGCGAACATCTGTACGTTCACTGGTGCGCAAAAGAGGCTTTGTATAAAATCTGCGACAAGGAAGATATAAATTTTCATGATAGTTTGACTATCAAACCTTTCGAAATTGATACGCATGGATGTATTACCGGTATAGTGGAAAAAAATTCACGTTTTGAGGAATACTGGATGTATTATATGATAGAAAATAACTATGTATTAGTATATTGTATAAAGTAACATTAGTTTACTTTTGTCCTTCAAAAACGCCCATTCCAAATAATGCAAAATCGTATTTTACTGGGTCTTCGGCATCGAAGTTTCGTAAATTGGCTGTCAGTTCCTCTACGGCTTTCCAATCGTTTGCCTTGCGTGTTAGCAATCCCAATCGTCGTCCGACATTGCCTGTATGCACGTCTAATGGTATCATCAGAGCTGAAACGGGAATGTCTTTCCACAATCCGAAGTCTATTCCGTCATTGCCGCGAACCATCCATCGCAGGAACATGTTCAGACGTTTTGCCGATGCGCCGCGCAATACGTCAGAAACATGCTTGGCTGAACGTTGTAAGTGCGGCGTTTCCATAAAAATACTTCGAAAATATACTAATGCTCCGAAGATGGTGTCAGTTGAGCGATAGCCATCGGAAAAGACCGTATGCAGTCCACCGCAATTTGTGTATATATTTCGAAGCGAAGAAATAAAAAACAAACAGTCGACCGGCTGAAAAGTACGGTAAACAAAAGAATCCAACCGCAACAATTCTTGCGACGAGGCGTTCATAACAAAATCGTATGGCTCATTATCCATCATGTTCAACAAACGTTTAGCGCCGGCAATTATCGCTTTGCGTTGTCCCCATGCTATACTCGCCGCCAGAAAACCTGCAATTTCAATATCCTCTCTGCGTTGAAAAAGATGCGGAATCTGAACAGGATCTGTCTCTATGAACTCTGGGGTGCAATAGCGCCGATAACGCTCCTCAAGAATAGTGAACATTGAACAGTGAATAGTGAACAATTACCAATTAATAATTTTCAATTTTCAACTTTCAATTTTCAACTGTTCAGTGTTGCATGAATGATTTTGCAACAAATTCCATTACTAAAGGCAATTCCATTCTCCAGTACGTCCATGTATGTCCGCCGTCTTTTATGCGAAATTCATGCGCTATATCGTTTTGGCGAAAAAGTATATGCAGTCTGGCGTTTCCTTCGTACAGGAAATCATCGTCGCCATTGCTGATGTACCATCTAATTGACTTGATACGTCGCAATTCTTCTTCCGATGCGTTTTTAATGATGCTTTCGATGCTGTGACGATGAAAATAGTCCTCGATTTGTTTA
>Ga0099364_10010444_pt1 | contig 12766 bp, 9 predicted proteins | sample TergutTh196P3_FD_73070 | JGI IMG/M metagenome (GOLD analysis project Ga0099364, IMG submission 73070) | Microcerotermes parvus P3 segment gut microbial communities from Pointe-Noire, Republic of the Congo - Th196 P3 | ecosystem: Host-associated > Arthropoda: Insects > Digestive system > Gut ... | reverse complement strand
TGCCGCCAAAGGCGCTTCGTCCGGAGCCGGAAGGTATTCGATAATCGCGTCAAGCAGAGGCTGAACCCCCATATTCCTGCGGGATGCGCCGGCAAATACAGGAAGGATTTGCCGTTTTATAACAGCGCTGCGAAGCTCTTTATGAATAAGGTCCGCCGGAATTTCTTCCGCGGCAAGGTATTTTTCCGTAATGATATCCGAGCATGAAGAAAGCGAGTCTATCAGCTTTTCCCGCCATTCCCTTGCAAATTCTTCGCGCGCGCCGGAAATCGGAGCAATATTCATTTTTATCCCTTCACAGGCAGTATCCCAGCGGATTTCGGCCATGTTTACAAGATCGATTACTCCTTCAAAATTGCTTTCCCTGCCCATGGGGACCTGCAATGGAACAGGATTTGCCCCGAGTTTTTGCCGTATATCTTCCAGAGCCGCAAAAAAATCCGCGCCTATGCGATCCATCTTGTTCACATAACCAATGCACGGCACATGATAGCGTTCAGCCTGGCGCCACACTGTTTCAGTTTGGGGTTCGACTCCGCGGACAGCATCAAAAATGGTTATGCAGCCGTCAAGAACCCTTAAAGATCGCTCCACCTCTGCCGTAAAATCCACGTGCCCGGGAGTGTCTATAATATTTATCTGATACTTTACGGGTTTTCCCTGTATTGTCTTTTGCCAATACGTGGTTGTGGCGGCGCTCTGAATGGTTATTCCCCTTTCCTGTTCCTGTACCATCCAGTCCATGATTGCTTCCCCGTCATCCACCTCGCCAATGCGGTGGCTTTTTCCCGAGTAAAAAAGTATCCTCTCTGTTGTCGTTGTTTTTCCGGCGTCTATATGGGCCATGATACCGATATTACGCATTGTTCCGGACACAAACTTCTCCTTGATTGATTATAACCAAAATAAATTATAAACAAAAAAATCATAGACAAAAAGGGGTTAATTGTTTATCTTTTTATAAAGGGGAAAAAATTTGAAAGAAACCTTGTCTTTCGTCATTGCCACGCCTTATACAGTGGTTAAAAGCAAAACCGGAGGCGTCATTTCCCGCCTCCTTTCCAGGCTTGATCTGGAATTAATCGGCGCGCAGATGATTACTCCGGATGATGCTTTTACAAAAGAATATGCCGACAGTATCAGGGCCGAAGGTCCAAAAAGCGTAAACACGGACATAAACCTGCTGACTGATTATATCGTACAGAACATGGGGCCTTCCGGCGGCAGAAAGCACCGTTCCCTGCTTTTGGTTTTCAGGGGCGAAGACCCCTGCAGGAAACTTTCCGCCACCTGCGGGACCCTTTTCCCGGAAGAAAAAAACTCGGACGCTCTTAACCTTGAAGCCATTCACGGCGAAACCATACGGGATACATACGCGGACATGATTTTTTCTACCCAGGATCCGGAAAAGATCATATATTATGAACCAGCCGTATTAACTCCGCTTAGTCAGCGTCTGGCGGATAAGAGGCTGGCTATTCTTGCAAAGTATCTTAAAAACAGCGAAAACATAGTAAATAACCTGGATTACCCGGACCCTTCAAAAATCGAAAGAACCCTTGTTATCATTAAACCAGATAACTGGAATTACGCTTCTTCGCGTCCCGGCACCATTATAGATATGTTTTCCAGAACAGGTCTGCGTATTGTCGGAATCAAGGTACACCGTTTTTCCATGAGGCAGGCGCTTGAATTTTACGGCCCTGTGGAAACAAATCTTATTGACAAAATCGGGCCTGTTTTCGGGCACAAGGCCAGAATAGCTCTTGAAAGGGAATTTCAGATTTCGTTAAAAGATACTGTTGAAGCCTCCCTGATTGAAAGTTTTGGCAGGGAATATGCCAGGGAAGAGTTCCGCAATATTATTGAATTCATGTCCGGGCTGCGTCCTGATTTTTGTTCCCCGGATGAAATTGACAAACCCGGCAAGGTAAAGTGCATGATCCTTGTTTACGAGGGAATTGACGCGATCAAAAAAATCAGGGATGTTCTGGGCCCGACAGACCCCCTAAAAGCGCCGGGAGGCACGGTGCGGCGGGAGTTTGGATCAAGCGTAATGATAAATACAGCGCACGCCTCTGATTCGCGCGCCAGTTATTTACGGGAAAAGGAAATTGTCCGCCTAAACGAAAATACCCTGGAAAGCCATATAAGCGATTATCTGGAAAGCATAAAATAATCCGTGGATTTAATCAGAAAACTCAATGCCCCAAAGATCATCCTGCGGAATATCAAGTATTTCAAGAAGCTCCACATCAAAAACAATAACCGAATTAGGAGGAATAATGCCTCCTGCCCCGCGTGTGCCGTAAGCCATTCTTGAAGGAATAAACAGGCGGTTTTTCCCGCCCACACGCATAAGCTGAATTCCCTCGCTCCAGCCCGGAATAACCGCTTCAAGCGGAAACTCTTCCGGCTCTCCGCGTTCAAGCGAACTGTCAAAAACCGTTCCGTCAATTAAATAGCCGACATAATGCACTCTTACAAAATCAGTTCCGGATGGCTGTTCTCCTGTTCCTTCGGAAATTATTTCGTATTGAAGGCCGCTTGAAGTAACATATACCCCCTGCCTTTCGGCGTTTTGGGCAAGGAACATAACTTCTCTCTGGCGGTTGAGTTCCGCCTGCGCTGCCATTGCCTGATAGATTGCAAGGTCTACAATCTGATCCGCTTCTTCCATGGAAATACGGGTATCCAGATTTTCCATGACATCGCGGAAACCCGTCATAAAGGCGTCATAATCAAATTCAAGCCCTGTCTGTCTAAGATCAAAACCCAATACCATTCCAAAAGCGTAACTTAGATCAGCCAGATCATCGGCGTCAAAAGCCTCCTGTGCGGCTGTCAAAGCAGGAGGCAAAACAAGAATACCGCATAACAGGAAAAGAATTATTTTGTTTTTCATATTTATCAAAAATCCAAAGTTAATATTGACAGGAATTCCACCCTAAAAATCAAAGTAGAGTTCCCCGGGATACTTCCGGCAGGATATGGTCCATATCCCAATTCCGGCGGAATATAAAGCATATAGGTGCTTCCTTCGGTCATTAACTGAACCCCTTCGGACCAGCCGTCGATAACTCCATCCAAAGGAAAAATAGCGGCTTCGCCGCGAGCAAAAGAGCTGTCAAAAACCGTTCCGTCAATAAGGGTTCCTTCATAGTGAACCTGCACAAAATCCGAGGCTTCGGGCCTGGACCCTGTGCCCTGGACAATAACTTCATACTGGAGTCCGGAAGCGGTTGTGATTACGCCGGGCCTGCGGCCGTTTTGTTCGAGGAAAAGTCTTCCTGCTTCAAGGTTCGCAAGAGATTCTTCGCCGGAAAGAGCTGCTTCTCTCATTTCAAGCTGTTCAAATGCAGACTGGATAATCATGAATGCGTTATCCATGGAAATTCTGGTTTCCTGCATTTCGTTAAAATCCCTAAAGCCTTCCATAAGCGCCTTGTAATCATAGTGAACATCCGGTATATGAAACTGCGATGCAAGGTACATTCCAATGGCATAACTTGCGTCTTTATCCATAACAAAGGCATTGGGATTTTCCGGCTTGTTATCGCAGCTTCCAAAAAACAAAATGCCTGCAATAAGCAGCGTTAAAACAGCAAATATTTTCTTTTTCATACATCCATCCAAATTAATTATTTTATACATAGCATAGTCATTTTTTGAATATGTTACAAGTGAGGTTTTCCAAAACTTCAGTTTTTGAAAAGCCGCAAGTATTGGTATATTCAATTTTTTTAAGTATAGTTCATATATGAGCTGGTTCAACCGCATTTATCACAACGATGCCAAGGTCGGACGTTTCCTGGGCGTTCTGGCGCTTTGGGGCGTGTCATTCGGCCTTTACAGGGGCATTCAGGATAATTATCTTGCGGAAATTATCAATATTACCCCGTTTGAAAGGGGTATTGTAGAGTTTTTTCGGGAAATACCCGGTCTTTTGGTAGTTGCTATTCTGGCAATAATGTATAAATTTTCGGCAAGCCGTATCTTCAAGATCGGCATTGGCATTATGGCCGGCGGAATGGCGGGGCTTCTTTTAAGTTCGGGAAGCCGGCTTTTTATGACAAAGGTTTTTGTTGTTGTATTTATGGTCATATTCAGCACAGGAGAGCATATTATTATGCCGGTAAGGTCTACAATTTCCATGGACCTGGCAAGGCGTGAAAAGGCCGGCGCTTCGCTTGGCATATCAAATTCCATTTCGCAGCTTGGCAATATCCTGGGATTTATTCTGGTTACGGTTCTGTTTTTCCAGCTTGGCGGGCTGGGTTATACGCAGACAGATGTTCTGGGTTACAGGATTGTTTTTGGGGCGAGCTTTGCGCTTTGCACGGCGTCGGCTTTTGTGGTTCTGGCCTTAAGGGAAACCAGGCTGGGCGCCCAGCGCAGGCGTTTTTATTTTGCCCGCAAATTCAGAAAGTTTTATATGCTCGAGGTTTTTTACGGAGCGCGCAAGCAGATTTTTCTTACCTTTGCGCCATACGTGTTGATCATTCACTACGGTGCCGACCCTTCGATAATGTCCATACTATATGCGATATGCGCGGGTTTTGGAATTCTCTTGAGTCCTTTTATAGGCAGGATAATTGATAAATTGGGATATAAATTTGTCATGGTAACGGACACGCTTATCCTTGTCGCGGTCTGCCTGCTCTATGGTTTTTCCCACAGGCTTTTTCCTCCGGCCATTGCCTTTATTGTAGTATGCGCCAACTTTATACTGGATTCCATTATTTCCATGGCCAGCATGGCTGCCAATGTTTATGTCCAGCGCATAGCATCCAGTCAGGAAGAAATTACCGCCACATTATCCACGGGAATTTCGGTAAACCACGTTATCAGCATTTTTATCGCGCTTATGGGCGGCTGGATCTGGGCTGTTACGGGCATTGAATTCCTGTTTACCCTTTCCGCAATTCTGGGGCTGGTAAACAGTATATATGCGGCAACCATTAAAGAGAGTGAAGAAACCAATGCTGTCTAAAAAAGGCCTTCGATAGTCATAAAAACAAGCGGAATAAAAATTGCAGGTATTAAATTTGCTACTTTTATTTCCTTTACCTCCAGAAAATTAAAACCAATGGCCGCTATAAGAAGGCTGCCGACAGCCGACATTTCCCTGATAATATCTTCTGTAAGAAATTCCTTTACTCCCATGGCCGCAAGGGCAATGCCGGACTGGTAAAGCAAAACAGGTATGGCGGAAAACACAACGCCTATTCCCATTGAAGCCGCAAATACTATGGAGATGGCGCCGTCAAGTATGGACTTGGTAAAAAGCAATTCGTGGTTGTCCAGAAGGCCGCTCTGGATTGAACCGACTATTGCCATGGAACCTGAACAGTAGAGTATGCTGGCGGCGACGAATCCTTTTGAAAAGGAGCGGCCTTGCTTTCCGCTTCCCTGTGCGGCGGAGTTCATGCCAAGGCGTTTTTCCGCCCAAAGGCCCAGCCGGTTCATGAACCTGTCTATATCGATCAATTCGCCTATAACAGCGCCTGCCACAAGGCTCAGGATAAGGAGCAATACGCGCTGGTTATCAAGCGCGCCTTTTATTCCCACAAAAACAATGGAAAGAGCTATGGCTTTTTTGACAATGTTCTCAAACCTTGAAGGAATGCCTTTTACAAGAAAACAGCCTGCCAGGCCGCAGATGACAATTACAACAGCGTTTACTATTGGCCCTAACATATTTTATAACTCCTTGCCGGGTATTATGGCGGACAGGTATTTCCGCCTGGATTCCACAAGACACTCCAGTTCAAAAAGCATGTGCCTGTTGACCTGCTCCGCTATCGGGTATATGTATTTGACTGTTTCCTCGGTATAGCGGTGGATAAAATCAGTATTTATCACATAGCCCAATTCAATCATATTGGAAATCCTGTCCGCCACTTTAAGAATCTTTGCATTATCAGAACCGGAATTGCATAACCTGGTAAGATAATCCGGCTTGCTTTCTTCCGGGTTACGCGTAACTTCCATTACCAGATCGTAAACCGCGGGACTTTCAAAATCCATCTGCAGAATCAGGTTGCGGTTGTATTCGGGTATGTCTTCGATAAGGTCATGTATTATCGAAGCCTTTAGAAGAATGGAATCAATATAGCTGTAGTCAATAAGTATGGCCAGTGTATTCATTTGATGACGGAACATGTTTCCGCCGCCCTCACGGGTTTTACCTATAAGGGCGGTAGCCGTATATATATAAGGGGCCAGGAAGGTGCTTTTGAGGCGCTGCATTTCGTCATCTGTCATCATCTCTGCTTTTCCTTATATATTGCTTATATATGATTCCAGTTTGGCCGTTCTCTTTAGACTTTCATCAAGTTTGGCTCTTTCTCCTTCCACCAGCTGAGGAGGGGCATTTTTGACAAAGTCTTGGTTGGCAAGTTTTAATTTAAGGCCGTTTACGTATTTCAAATCCTTTTCCAGTTCTTTGGTAAACTTCTGCTTAAGGAATTCCATGTCAACCGCATCGGCAATAAAAACAAAGGCTTCAAAGCGGTTGCCTGCAAGAACAATGGCGCCCGCCGGCCTTTGAATATCCGCTGCGGATTTTTCATCCTGGATTGGTTTAAGCGTTATGTCAAGTTGTCCGATTCCCGCAAGCAGCCTGATAAGGGAAACGTTATCTTCAAGTAAACCGCAGTCCTTTTTTTCGTTAACCTTAATCTGTACTTTAAGTTTCCTGTCAGGCGCTATGGTACATTCGCTTCGCAGGGTTCTTACCTGGCGCACCAGGTCCTGAATAAATGCAAAATTTTCTTCCGCTTCCTTATCTGTCAATTTTTCTTCTAATACAGGATAGGGGGCTGTAATTAAAAGCTCCCCGGCCCTGATATTCGGAAGTTTGGAATATATTTCCTCTGTAACAAACGAAAGAAGGGGATGAAGAAGCCTTAGGGATTTTGCAAGCACATCCAGGAGCACTGTTGCCGCCCTGTCTTTTTCACTGTCCGTGTTTCCTTCGGTTGTGTTTCTATCTTTAATTGAAAGTTTTGTGGCTTCCACATACCAGTCGCAGAAATCATTCCAGAAAAATTCATATATGGCCCCGGCCGCGTCATTGAAGCGGTAAGAGAGAAATGCTTCTTCCATTATTTTGGCTGTATTATTAAGCCTTGAATAAATCCATTTATCGACCGGCAAAAGAGCCGGATTCTCTGTAAGGTTTCGGCCTTCGAGGTTCATTAATATATAACGGCTTGCGTTCCAGACCTTGTTTGCAAATTTTGAGCCAAGCCTGAAAGATTCCTTGTCCATCAGAATATCCTGGCCCTGGGCGCAAAGATAGGCCAGGGTAAATTTAAGGGCATCAGCGCCAAACTCGTCTACAATTTCCAGAGGATCAATTCCGTTTCCAAGGGACTTGCTCATTTTTCGTCCCTGCTTGTCCCTGATTAGCTGGGTTATATACACGTCCCTGAACGGAGCTTTGCCTGTAAATTCCAGGCCTGCCATGATCATCCTGGCAACCCAGAAGAAAATAATATCATAACCTGTTATCAGGGCTGTTGTCGGATAATAGGTATTAAAATCCGGCGTATCGCAGCCGGAGTTTTCCCAGCCCATGACGGTAAAGGGCCAGAGCCAGCTTGAAAACCATGTATCAAGCACATCTTCATCCTGCTTAACATTGGAGGAATTGCAATGGAGGCAGGCGTTAATGTCAATTCTTGAAATCGAAGTTTTGCCGCAGTCAGCGCAGTACCAGGCCGGGATTCGGTGTCCCCACCAGAGCTGACGGCTGATACACCAGTCGCGTATATTCAAAAGCCACCGCTGATATGTGTTTTCCCATTTTTTGGGATAAAAAATAATCTCTCCCTTCTGCCAGGCAGCCAGCGCTTTTTCCGCCATTGGCTTCATGCGGACAAACCATTGCTCGGAAAGAAAAGGTTCTATCACTGTATTGCAGCGGTAACAATGTCCTATTGCATGGGTGATTTCTTCTTCCCTTACATAAAAGCCCCCGGCCTTTAAGTCTTCCAGAACTTTTTCCCGCCCTTGCTTTACGCTTAACCCGCGGTATTTTAGAGGCACTTCATCATTGAGTGTTCCTTCCGGAGTCAAAACATTGATTGCCTTTAGTTCATGCCTGAGCCCTACTTCCCAGTCAGCAATGTCATGGCCGGGCGTTATTTTTAACGCGCCTGTTCCAAAATCCCTGTCAACATAACTGTCCGCAATAAGGGGTATTTCCCGATCCGTCAAAGGCAGGCGTATCATTTTCCCCAATAATGCCTTGTACCGTTCATCCTCCGGGTTGACCGCGACCGCAGTATCTCCCAAAAGGGTTTCTGGTCTTGTGGTGGCTATTTCTATGTGCCCGCTTCCGTCAATAAAGGGATAGCGGAGATAATACATTTTTCCGGTAACATCTTCATGTTCAACTTCATCGTCTGCCAGAGCCGTGCCGCAGGTGCAGCACCAGTTTACAAGGTAATTTCCCTTATAAAGAAGATCGCGTTCATAAAGCGTTACAAAAACTTCCCTGACCGCTTTTGAAAGGCCCTCGTCCATTGTAAAGTGTTCCCGGTCCCAGTCAACGCTTGCGCCCACGCGGGCTTTTTGGCTTGAAATAATCTTGTGGTGCTCTTCCTTTACCTTCCAGGTTTCCTCGACAAATTTTTCGCGTCCAAGGTCATGACGCGAAAGGCCGCGGGATTTAAGCATTACTTCCACCACATGCTGGGTGGCAATGCCCGCGTGATCGGTGCCTGGCACCCAAAGCGTGGGCTCTCCTTTCATGCGATGGTAACGAATAACCGTATCTATGATTGAAATGCCAAGGCCATGTCCCAGGTGCAATACCCCCGTTACATTCGGGGGAGGAATTACAATGACATAGGGAGCTTTCTTTTCATTTGTCCTGGCAGTATTGTATTCTGGTTTGAATACTCCTGCTTCTTTCCATTGTGTGTAAATCCTGTCTTCAAAGCTCTTTGGATCATAGGCTTTCTCTAGTTCAATCCCCTTCATGTATACCTGCCTTTATAATAATATTATGTAAAATGGAGTTTTTTTTCAATATTATTTGGAATTATTTGGAATTATAAAGCGCTTCTTCAATTTCATCAATAAGACTGTCAGGAGCGGAAGCGCCGGCTGCAAGGCCTATGGTCCTGTATTTATTGATACCAAAGGGAAGATCCTCCCCGGTTTCCATTAACCAGGCGGGCTTTCCCAATTCCCTGGCAAGATAAAAAAGCCTTCTGGTATTGGCGGAATCCCTGCTTCCTGCAACAATAACAGCGTCAACAAGGCCTGCAAGTTCCATAAGGGATTCCTGCCTTTCCGATACAGCGCCGCAGATGGTATTAATAATCTCCGTGCCTGGAAAATATTTTTTTATTTTCTCCCCAATGGCATTATATTCATTCCGGCTTAGGGTTGTCTGTCCCAAAAGAACGGTTTTTGCAGCCGGATCAACGCGGGATAATTCTTCCCCCGCGCTTTCCGCTTCTTCCGGATCCGCTATCACATAACAGGATGAATCAGCGGGGCCTTCTGCATAACCTTTAATTCCGATAATCTCCCCGTGGTCTTTCTCCCCCGCAAGAAAAACCTTGTATCCCCTTTGGGCAAATTCATAAGCTCTTTTCTGATTTGCTTTTACATTTGGACAGGTTGCGTCAATAATATTTATACCCTGCACGGCAAATTCTTTCTCTGTTAAAGGCGCGACACCGTGCGCCCTGATAATTACGGTTGAAGCCGGAGAAGGTTTTTCTCCTTCCGCAAGAATCCCTATGCCTTTTGACTTAAGTCCGTCCAATACTTTTTTATTGTGAATCAAAGGCCCAAGAGTATATACAATGTTATTGGCGGCGGCGGCTTCCAAAGCCATGTCTACCGCACGCCGGACTCCCATGCAAAAGCCGGAAACACGCGCGCGGATTACTTTCACGCTTCTTTTGGAAAGGGAGCTTTAAGTTTTACTGGAGCTTCAATATCCTCTTTTTTGCCGTGTTTTTTCTTCTCCCATAGATGTACAATCCCTGTGGCAATAAAGAGCGATGTATAAACACCGGATACAAGGCCGACAATAATTGCAAGCGCGAAATCTTTCATGGAGCCGCTTGTAAACAGAAACAGCGCAAGGACCGCAAATATGGTTGTAAGCGTTGTAATAAGGGTACGGTTCAATGTCTCTGTCAATGAACGGTTAATCACGGCGGTAAAATTATCATAGGGAAAAATCCTGAAGTTTTCCCTGACCCTGTCAAACACAACAATGGTATTGTTGATTGAATAACCCAGAATTGTAAGGATTGCCGCAATGGTTGTGGTATTAAATTCCATTCGCGTCCATAAAACAAAAGCCACGATGACAATGGCGTCATTAAGAATGCCTATTACCGCGCCCAAAGCGTATTGCAGCTTAAACCTTATGGAAGTATACAAAAGGATCAATAAAAGGGTAAGCCCCACAAGAATTCCGGCCTGATCCGTAAGGTTCTTGGAAAAACGGGAGCCGACATAGTCAGAGCGTGTAACAGTAACTGAACCCTGTCCAAAGCTGCTTTCAAGGGTTCTTATGATCATGTCAGCCTGTAAAGATCCGCTGACAGTTGATTCAAGGTCCTTGTCCTCCATGCGTATCATAAAACGGCGCTCAGCCGGAACGCCAAGTTCCTGAACCGAGACAGTTCCAAGGGAAAAAAGGCTGGCGCGCACTTCTTCCAGCGGCACGGGGCTTGCGTCAGGCGGAAGGTAATGGAAGGAAAAGGGATTATTTGCGTCAAGCAGGGGACTGCTCTGCGCGCTCTGAACAAGCCAGCTGGAACTTATGCCGGAAGGGGCTGTTTCCAAAACAGTAATCCCTTCCACAGCCGTTAATCCGCGAACCAAAGCAGCCTGATTTGGATATGAGTTAAAGCTAAAACTGTGGGTAATCTCGTCTATGCCTGCCCCGGAAATTACAACATCAATATTGGTTCTGCTTAAATAAATGGACGCGTTTCCAGGGCCGTTATAAGTCAGGCTGAATGCTGTTGGAGCAAATTGAACTTCCTGTATAAGCCCTGCCTGAAAATCAATACCCAGGTTAAATCCATTGTGATAAATAAAACCAAAAACTCCAAGTATCGTAATACTAATGGATATAATTGCAGCCGGAAAGAAAAACTTTGAAAAGCTAATTGTCTTCTTCATCAGTCAGTCTCCTTAACCGCTTCGCTTCTGTCCAAACGCAGCCAGCCTATTGACAGATTTTTGCTTTTTAATACATCAGTACCAAAGTCAAAAATAAGCCGTGAAACAAAAAGCGCGGTAAAGACAGAGGAGAATATTCCGACAGAAAGCGTAACCGCAAAGCCCTTGATTGGACCGGTACCAAGCTGTGAAAGGAACAATGCCGCGATAAATGTAGTGATATTGGAGTCCATGATTGCCCAGAAAGCCTTGTTAAAACCCATTTCTATTGCGGCTTTGCGGCCCTTGCCAAGGCGCAGTTCTTCCCTGATTCGTTCAAATATGATCACGCTGGCATCTGTTGCCATACCTATGGTTAGAATAAATCCCGCGATACTCGGCAGGGTCAGGGTAAAATTAAACGCGGAAAGCAGGCTGAACATTATGTAAAAATTGAGTATCTGGGCAACAACAGCGTTTATTCCGGAAACATGGTAATAAAAAACCATAAAAATCAAAACAGCCGCAACACCGCCAAGCAGGGCATACAAACCCTGGTTAATGGTATCGGCTCCCATGGTTGCTCCTATGGATTGCTGGTTTATAACTTCAAGTTCAACCGGCAAAGCCGCTGTTCTAAGGATTAAGGCAATGTTCTCCGCTTCCTGTGCTCCGAATCCCGTAAGCCGTACAGCGTCCCTTATGGCTGAGTTTATAATCGCAGAAGACCTGACCCTGTCATCAAGTACAATGGCCATGGGTTTACCGACATTGGCGGAAGTCAGTCTGTAGAAAATTTCGCCGCCTTCGGCATCCAGCATAAAGGTAACTTCGGGTCTGCCGTCAATGCTATTGCGGTTTATCTCCGCGCTTCTGATATGGTTGCCGTCAAGACCCACTTCCCTTTTTACGGCAATATAATCCGGGAAACCAAGCGCATTACGGCTATGTTCGTCAAGGCCGTATTCGTCTTTAATAAACACGCCGCGAATTACAACATCGGAAGGTACCAGGCCTGGATTCAACAGATTGCCTTCTGAATCGAATGTATACGCCGGATTCCTTGAATAATATTCGTTAAATGCCCTGGTAGCGTCTTCGTCAACCATGTGGAAAGCCAGACTGCCCTTGCCCATTATTATATCATTGATGCGTTCAGGGTCCGCGCTGCCCGGAATCTCGACATAAATCTGATCCGCTCCCTGGCGCCGAATAACAGGCTCCGTAAGGCCAAAACGGTCTATTCGGGTATTAAGCACTTCCAGGGCCCTGTTTACGGCATCTTCCTGATCGGCGGCATTAAGGCTGCGGCCCATTCTTTCTGCCAGAGCGTCCATATCCGCCTGTAGCACAATGCTCAAACCGCCGGAAAGGTCCAAGCCCAGCTGAACCGCGTTTCTTTGAACATTCTTTAATGCAAAAATATCATCCCTGTACCTGGTCTCAATGGCAATAAGAGCTTCCTGCTGGGAGGCAAAGGTTGCCAGAACAGAGCCGGCATCCCAGCTTTGAGGAAGCGGCATTCTTGCGTCCCTGTAAAAGTCCCTTGCATGAGGAATCAAAAAAATCAATTCTTCAGGAAGAGGTCCGCCTCTCCGGGCTTCCTCGATCAGGCGCT
>Ga0099364_10010443_pt1 | contig 12767 bp, 8 predicted proteins | sample TergutTh196P3_FD_73070 | JGI IMG/M metagenome (GOLD analysis project Ga0099364, IMG submission 73070) | Microcerotermes parvus P3 segment gut microbial communities from Pointe-Noire, Republic of the Congo - Th196 P3 | ecosystem: Host-associated > Arthropoda: Insects > Digestive system > Gut ... | reverse complement strand
ATACATTGTATGACAAAGTATTAGGCGCAGAAATCGAAATAGCCACCCCGTCTTCATTGCACAGCATCGTCACTTCCAAAGATGCGCCCAAGATGCCTGACGCAGATAATCCTACCGGAGACCGAATGGCAGGTGGGCAATATGTGATACATCGGGAGGAACAGCTTCTCACACCTTATCTACCTGATGGCGCAGCGGGAGGGATAGCAATCCGTGCAGCGGAAGGCCACGATTTACCGGGTGTGAATGGTCCTATGATCCTCGGTCCTTCATGCGAAATTGTTGATGTTACAAAAACATTGCGCGTGATTCTTGTAAAAAACCAAACTAAATGGCCCGATTCCAACGGTTTTCGCTTGATTCTCGCCGAGGTGAAGCCTCGCTTGGGTCCGGTTGAATTCACTTTTGCCGATGAGCCTATGTGGGACGAATCCAAACGTACATTGACGTTGTTCGTGCCAAAAGGATGGATTGTCCGCTTACTCTACTCCAGCTTTGCAAACGCTGATCACATCGACAGCTTTGGCATTTTGAATTGGATTGAAGATGAAGAAAAACGAGAGGATGTGCGGCATTATGCATTGCATGGAGTGAATTGGATGCTCACCCCTTTCAGAAGCCTCACTATGGTTCATGCAACGCAGCAACCGGTGTATCTGCCCGAATTTACCGCTCAATTGGAATTTCATCGTGAGCTTGGCTCCCACGAGGTGGAGTTTCACAGCAGCACCAGAATTCATCTACATGGACCATCAACAGGCAAATTCGAGGTCGAAGCCGACTGGTCTGAATGGATAGACGACATAAGCAAAGATGCTCCCGAGCTTGTAAGCTATAAAGGGCAGCTTGGCGAGATATCCCTTTCTGAGAACCATGCCGATGAGTTCAACCTGGCAGCCGAGATATTGGCGCAGGAAATAGATGCAAAAGTCACCGGTCCTGACAAACCCCTGCGCGGCAATGTTCACAACCTAGGCGATACAAAATTCAGGCTCATTAAGTATACGATTAAGGCAACCACGCGCTTTAGCGAATACCTGCCGCCTTCAATTAATGAGGTTGGAGACTTGATTACTAGAGTGGGTCCTATTGCCACCGGACAGCGCGTTGCTGTGCCTGAACACAATCCCGACAATCCGGATCCCGGCGTCGCTGTTTTGCGCAAGACATCCGGCAGCAATCAGCAATCCTTGGTACCGGCTAGCATGTCACCTGCCGATCCGAAAGTATTATATGTTGTTCCAACAATGCGTTGGAGTCCTCAGCGCGAAGCCGGCAGCGGATATGTAGTGACTCGCAGCGGAAACGGTTTGCGCGTTTGGTTGGATCGCCCTTGGTTTTCCTCCGGTGATGGTGAACTGCTGGGGGTAGTGATCTATCAGGAAAACAACGGTTCTTTTCTTGCAATTCCTGATGCCTACCAAAGCCTAGTCACCCAATGGGGTTCCGATCCGTTTTGGGAGAGCTATCCATCGCATCCTCAAGCCACTGCGGCAAATTTCATGGGTTATGAAACCATGGAAAACCTAAAGCTCCAGGAAAAATCGAATAGCAATGACCCTCAGGTTGCGGTATTTGGGTATCGGGTTCACTATGATTATGGGAAGAAGCTATGGTACAGCGATATTGCGCTTCGCCTTGCTCAAACTTATATGCCTTTTGTGCGCCTCGCTTTGGTGCGCTACCAGCCCAATGCATTGGATACAGCGAAGGTATCAAAAGTGGTACTCGCTGATTTTGCGCAAGTCCTTCCAAATCGCAATGTCAGCGTAATATCAAACCCCACATCTCAAGAACTGATAGTTATGTTGGGCGGTCCTACTCCGTTTTCGGGTCCGATGATTAATGACGCTATGTATATGACCGATTCAAGCTCCAGTGACGTTGATGTAGGGCGCAATCGCGTGGAGCTGGTGCTGCAAACCCGCGATGCGTCCATCGATAGCGATCTCGCTTGGTCGGACACGAAAATACGTCTTGTTGAGCAATTGAACATTAATCTCAATCAAGGTTCAAGTTCAGCAAGTACTATAAGTGCTGCATACTCTTGGGGTTTTAAAGTAAGCTTGTCAATGATTCCCAAAGGTGGAGTGCATCGTTTGATGCTGCGCGAATTCGAGCGTTTCTACAGCGATGATGTCCTCTCTTCAAACAATAGGCGCGTCATCGAAGAACGCTTGGTCTTCTCGTACATCATAAAGCTCTAAACAATGATGGGATCTTGATATGCCGCCATAGCCAGTAACGAAACCGGGGGATGATTTCCCCCGGTTTTCTTATAAACCTTGATTTATATATTAAGTTCCTATATACTTTTGTAGGGTATTCCTCATTATGCTTTCAGTGGAACATGCTGTGAAGAAAGGTTGTTGCTATGAACAAGATTGAGCAAATTAATGCATTTGAGACCGGTAGAGGTATTCAATACATCCTGGACTCTGCCTACGATGTTTTGTGCAATCCAATCTATATGGTGGACGTTAATTATAACCTTATTGCATATACAGACACGCCTAACGACGATCGCATATGGAACGAACTGATTACAGCTGGGACTTTAGGCTTAGAAACCTTAGAGCTTCTAGCGAACGAGTGCATTATAGAAGATATAGCAAACGCAAATAAAACAGTATATTTGGAAAACGATAAACTCCAATACAACAAAGCAGCCGGGCATATCTTCAATAGGGACAATCTTGGCGCCGGTGTTATTATAATGACCGAGTATAATACACCTTTTGACGAAGAAATCTTGTCAGCATTTGAAGCTCTTGCAGATAAAATCGAAGTTGAAATACAGGACAATGATTATTTTACAATGCTGGCGATGGCATATCACGAAGATAAGATCAACCTGCTGTTAGATGGCTCTGTCATAAATCCGGTTTTTTACAATCCTCAAGCACATATTCTATACAGCGATTTTGATGATTATCTTTATTTAGCGGTTGTGCACCTCATGCAAAACGACATATATGATCATGTCCACCAAAATAGATTGGTGTATTACAAAAGCATGCTCAAATCCATGTTCCAATCATTCAAGTTTTCGGTTTACGGGGATAGCATTGTAATGTTAATGAGTTCAAAGAACAGGTTTTTCAACGGGTTGCAGTTTTTTTCTTCCCATAGCGGTTTGTTCGAGGAAAACAGGCTGTGCATGGGTATAAGCGAGAGTTTCGAAAATATGTACGAACTTCGCAAATACTACGACCAAGCTATAGCTGCATTGACAAAGGGAATGGAAAGAAAAAGCGACCGTCGGATTTTTCTCCACGACGACATTTGATGCAGTTTGCAGACAAATCCTATGTGTTGTGTTTATTTTTCTCGAATATGTTCAATCTGTCACGGCAAATGCTATGCATTAAACTCACGAAGTTTATACGGAGCAGCAAGCACCCTTGTATGTTGTTCATCAAAGAACATTTGCGTTATTGTGCTCCCAGAGCCACTGGTTTAGGTGGCACTGGACTTAGCAAAAGACCAAATCAGCGAGAATTATCTCTTAGGCGATATATGCCAGCGCTCATTATCACTCATATTAATGTTGCGAACCAATTCAACCGTCACTGTCCATACAGCATTGGCGCGTTTTCCAATAAACATGCTAGGTTGCTTCATAACTTAGCTGCGGTCCGGTGCGATGTAGCACATGTTCCATATAGGAGGAATCATTGAGCCATTGGTTTTGTTCATTGTGCATCAGTACGACAGGCATCCTATTGTGAAGATGGGCAATGGTGCTGCTCGCCTCAGTCGTAAGGATGACGAACGCAAAATATTCGCTCCCTGAAGCATCACGAAAAGCTCTAATCATGCCTGCCATATATAAAATTCCTTCATCCGGCATCTGCAGCAGGTACTTAATCTTGCTCTTATGTCCGCTTTGTGCAGCCCATTCATAGTAACCACTTGAGGGTATGACGCAACGCTGCTCCAACAGCGCTTTGCGAAACATGCTTTTTTCCTCAGCGGTTTCTGCCTTGGCATTGATTATGACACTGCTGTTTTTCCAATGTGGAAATCCCCATTTCACCGGTAGTATGCCTGAATGGGTAATTACCGGAGCGATGTTGGTGGGAAATATTTCTCCGATTGCATAACCGAGAGTACCTCCCGGAGCATTATGCATCAAGATTTCAATTTGGGATGATGTCTCATCATCAATTAGGTATCTACCGCACATGTTCCAAGCCTCCGCAAATCGGTTTTTTAGCACCTGCTCAGTACTGCGTTTTATATTTTATATACTACATCAATAATGATAAATGTCAATAAGCATTGCAAATTACAGCTATGTTTGACAAGAAGCGGCGGCGCATACTGATAGAGGGAAGAACGGTAACAGAATTGCAGTGTGCATAATATAGCTAATGTTATTCTAGCTATTGGCATTTTGCCCCATATGCTGTATTATATAACCATGAAATTGGCGCTTTTGCGCTATTGAAAAAATCTAATTGGAATGAGGTCCCATAAATGAGAAGACAAATCCCTTACACTGCGAATGAACGCAAGGTAGTCGGAGAGATACCAAGCATCATGCCAAATGCACCTGCAACTCCCGTGTACAACACCCCTGTCAACCCCAGGGAAAACATCCGCGCTATGTATTTTGACAAGCATCCATACTGGGTAGGAGGTCGAGACACCACTTCGGCTATGCCTCCTATTTACAACCTGATGCTGGGTAGAAGCAGAGACGACACAGACACTTTCGGTCGTTTTTGGCAATGGGTCGAAACAGCAGGCGGATCGATTACACCCCATGGAAATCCCCTTTTCACCAATGTGAATGATTGGAAAGACCATATTAAAATCCCCAACATTGACGAGTGGGATTGGTCTTTGGCAGAAGGAAGAGTAATCGACACGCGATATGCACCAACAGTTAGTCTGATCAATGGCTTTTGGTTCGAGCGCATGGTGTCGTGGATGGACTTTATGCCCGCTGCTGAAGCACTAATTGATGAAGACCAGCATGATGCTATCATGGAGATGTTCAGCGCTACTACAGAGCTGTGCCTCAAGGTTGTTGACAAATTGCTCGAGCTTTACCCTTGCATTGATGGCATAAACATTCACGACGACTGGGGAAGCCAAGCAGCGCCTTTATTCTCTGAGGAAGTGCACAGAAAGCTATTCCTGCCTTTTGCAAAGCAGTTTTGCGACTATGTTCATAGCAAGGGCAGATACACCTCCTTGCATTCTTGCGGACGCAACGAGAGTAGGATTAAACTTTTCATTGAAGCAGGCTTTGATGACTGGGCTCCACAGACAATGAATGACACAAAAGCCCTTTATGAGGAATTTGGCGACAAAATCATAATTGCCATCTCACCTCCCGGTCTCCCGGAAGGCGCCACCGATGCCGACTATAAACAAGCCGCAAGAGACTTCGTGGACAATTTCTGCAAACCCGGGAAGCCTAGCACCGTTGGCTTCTCTCCCCTGTCTCAAAACCCGGTGTTTCAGGAGGAACTTTATGAATACTCCAGGAAACACTATGCGAAATAACGCTGCAAATCAAATCTGTAATTTCCTTTTTACACAACAATGATCCTACTGCAATGCTTCTTGTTATTTGTCTGCGCTGATCTTTAGCCTCTGTTCACGAATTATTGGAGCGGATATTTTGGTTGTTCAAGCAGGTATTCGCAACGGGCGAGCGGAAGCAGCTATGCAAAGGCAGCAGTGGATTTGCTAGACTAGAATCCACATGGCGCGGGGGCGTTCTTTAATCCGTTTACGGGAGAGAACAACCCCCGCTTTTGTCTGAATATACTAGTATTATCAACCAATTATCCATGTAAATACTTGCTTCTTGCGATCTATTTGCATCTGATACAAATGGGCATTACATAAATTACGCTGAATAATTCACCGGAGTTCATAAATCCGGTAACATACTTGACATTATGGTTCAAGATGTCATAATGGTATTGAGTATTAACATCAATTTGCAGGAGGTGATGCGTTTGGATAGCAAAGTACTCAATATTCGCGGGATGACTTGCGCAGCTTGTGCTCAGCGAATCGAGAAAACAATGCGGAAACTCGAAGGCATTGGTCAGGCCAATGTCAATCTAGCCAATGAAAAGCTATTTATTGAATTTGATGACAAGGAATTGAGTCTTGACATAATAAAGCAAGCAATATCAAAAATCGGTTATGAAGCAGTGGATACACCGGTAGACACCAGCGCTACGATTCCAGTGGAAGGAATGACCTGTGCAGCTTGCGCACTGAAGATTGAAAAAACAATCAGCAAGTTGCCCGGTATATCTTCGGTAACGGTTAACTACGCCACAGAAAAAGCTGCTGTTGCATATGACCCTCAAGTTGTGAAAATGTCTGCAATCAGAGAAGCTATTGAAAAAGCCGGATATCAAGTTAGCACGATTACAGACTCAGGTAGCTCTGAAACCGAGTGGGAACTCAAAGGAAAGGAAATAAGAGCTTTGCGCATCAAGACGATGGTCGCCTTGATTTTTGCATTACCCCTTTTCTACATGGCAATGGTTCCAATGATCACGGTCATAGAACTGCCGCTTCAAAAATTTTTGCACCACGCCATGATGAATAATCCGCTCACATACGCATTGGTGCAGCTGCTGCTGACAATCCCGATTATCATCGCTGGTTACAGGTTTTATACCGTGGGCTTCATGGCATTGGTGCAGCGAAGCCCAAATATGGATTCATTGATTGCCATTGGTTCTTCAGCAGCCCTTATGTATAGCATATATAATACAGTTCTAATCGCCAATGGATACCATAATTTGGTTGATGTTCTATATTATGAAACAGCCGGTGTGATTTTCGCTTTGGTGCTTCTTGGCAAAACCATGGAAGCAGTCTCAAAAGGTCGCACCAGCGAATCAATAAAAAAACTGATGGGGCTTGCTCCAAAAACCGCTTTCGTTGTCCAAGAAGGCATAGAGAGGGAGATTCCTATCAGCGAGGTGGATATCGGTGATATAATTGTTGTAAAACCAGGTGGCAAGATTCCGGTGGATGGCATGGTTTTGGATGGGCATTCCGCCATTGACGAATCTATGCTGACCGGCGAGAGTATGCCAGTCGAGAAGAATGCCGGCGACACTGTATACGCTGCTACTTTCAACACCACCTGCATCATAAGGTTTCGAGCGGAAAAAATCGGCTCTGAGACTGCTTTGGCGCAGATTATCAAGCTCGTAGAAGATGCTCAAGGCAGTAAGGCGCCTATTGCAGCTTTGGGAGATAAAGTTTCAGCTGTGTTTGTACCTGTCGTTTGCTTGATTGCGCTGTTTTCATCAATCGCATGGTTTATCGGCACAGGTGGTGATTTGAGATTCTCACTGACGATTTTCATTACAGTGCTTGTCATCGCTTGCCCCTGTGCACTTGGGTTGGCAACACCTACCGCCATCATGGTCGGCACGGGGAAAGGCGCCCAAAATGGCATCTTAATTAAAAGCGGCGAAGCATTGGAGATAACTCATAAGATCCAGACTATTATTTTCGACAAAACCGGTACCATCACGGAAGGAAAACCAACAGTGACCGATGTTTTGACAACAGGCGGGCTTTCCGCCGATGTCCTGTTGCAGCTTACAGCTTCTGCAGAGACAGGTTCTGAACATCCATTGGGTCAAGCCATTGTTGCAGATGCCCATGGGAAGGGAATCGAGCTAATAAAAGCAAACAGTTTTGATTCTATCACCGGTTGCGGAATTGAAGCAATTATTGATAACCGGCAGGTTTTAGCCGGCAACCGCAAACTCATGGAGCAACGGGGGATTTCCATTTCCTCCCTTGAGGTCGCATCCGACCGGTTGGCAGACGACGGGAAAACTCCAATGTACGTTGCTATTAATGGCAGCATAGCAGGTATCATAGCTGTTGCCGATGTGGTGAAGGCATCCAGCAAATCTGCAATTGGATACTTGCATAAAATGGGTATAGAAGTTGCTATGATTACAGGTGATAACATTAAGACAGCAGATGCAATCGCTAAACAGGTCGGCATAGACCGGGTTCTCGCCGAGGTGCTGCCCCATGACAAATCAAATGAAGTAAAGAAATTGCAAGAGGAAGGCAAGATGGTGGCTATGGTGGGAGATGGCATCAATGATGCCCCCGCACTGGTACAAGCAGATATCGGCATAGCTATCGGATCCGGCACTGACGTTGCTATGGAAAGCGCCGATATAGTTCTTATGCGATCCGACCTGATGGATGTATCCACCGCTATCCACCTTAGCAAACGGACGCTTCGGACTATCAAGCAAAATCTGCTTTGGGCGTTTGGTTACAATGTGCTTGGTATCCCGGTTGCAGCAGGCTTGCTTTATTTGCTCGGTGGTCCGTTGATGAACCCCATGCTTGCAGCAGCAGCAATGAGCCTTAGCTCGGTTTCTGTCGTGTCCAACGCACTACGCCTGAAGAGATTCAAGGCATCATAATGGCTATTGCGGAAACAATTTCACTACTTTTGTAAAGAAACGCAAAAGATAACAAATAAATCATAAAGCAAATAACCGGAGAGGAGGTTCATAAATTGGAAAAAACGATTATAAAAGTCGAAGGAATGTCCTGTGAGCATTGCGTAGAAACCGTAACAAAATGCGTCACAGCTCTACCCGGCATTATCAACGTTGTTGTCGATCTTGATGCTGGAACAGTCACAGTGGAACACGACATAGCAATGACGGATGTTAAAAAAATCAAAAACGAGATCGAAGAACAAGGTTATGAAATAATCGATTAGCTAAAATGGGAAAAATTGAAATTTGCTTTCGATTTTTCCCTTTTCTCTTTTAGGTCTACGTTATTGTGCCCCCGCCTATTACAGTTTCTCCATCATACAACACCACCGCTTGCCCCTTGGTTATTGCTCGCTGCGGTTCATCAAATTCAATGTGAAGCAAATCGTCAGACCTTTGCTCTGCAGTTGCCCATTGAGGTTTATGAGCATACCTTATTTTGGCTTGGACTCGGATTTTTTTATCAAGTTTCTCATATGCAATCATATTAAGCCCGGTTGCAAACAGAGTTTTTGAGTATAATTTCCGCTCCTCACAGAGGGTGACCGTGTTGTTCTCCACATTTTTTGACAACACATACATAGGTTTGCCCAAAGAGATGCCAAGCCCTCTCCTCTGCCCTTCGGTGTAGCGTATCAAGCCTTGGTGTCTACCGAGAACGTTCCCCTCTGTGTCGATAAAATCCCCGCTCTGGCTCAGCGTTCCGGTATATTGCTCAATGAACTTGGAATAATTCCCATCCGGTACAAAACATATATTCTGGCTATCGCTTTTTTTCGCATTTGCAAAGCCAAGTTTCTCCGCAATTTCGCGCACATCCGTTTTTTTCAAAGCGCCAAGCGGGAACAATGTCCTCGATAACTGCTCCTGAGTCATGGTATACAGGAAATAACTCTGGTCTTTGGAAATGTCCAAGGATTTAAGTAATTGATGACGCCCATTTTTCCCATTGTATACAATCCTCGCATAATGCCCTGTAGCCAGATATTCAATTCCCATCTGCTTTCCTCTATGGAAAAGTTTTTCAAATTTCATCTGGCGGTTGCAGTCTATGCAAGGATTTGGTGTCGAACCATTCATATAGGCATTGGCAAAACTATTGAGTATCTGTTTTCCAAAATCTTCGACAAAGTTGAATACATGGAAAGGAATGCCCAACATAGCAGCGATGTTGCTTGCATCTGCCGCAGCTTCAGCGTAACAAAAATTTGTGTCATCGGAGATGTCTGCATTTTCGCTATCTATGAGCCTCATGTTTGCTCCAATGCAATCGTACCCATCTTGCTTCATTAGATATGCAGCAACAGAGCTGTCAACGCCGCCGCTCATTGCTACTAAAGCTTTTCTTTTTATTAGTGTCATTATGCTTGCTCCTTAGTATCCCCTGCATTTGGAGAATGGTGCTTTACTTATTTCATTATATCAGATTAGATGCCTTGGACAAAGACTAAATGCATGGATTTTAAGCGTTCTCTAATTGGCATAGTTGGCATATGATGTTCCACTGAGCGGCAAGGTGCAGAAATATGCCGCTCTTTTATGCGCCCCACTAACAAATCAATCTATCCGTGACCAAGTACGACAAGGTTCTCAGATTTGCATAGGAGTCTTCTCGCCTATCTCTTCTAGAGGTCATGCGCGTCTGCATTAGCATAAATTCAGTTAATGTTCAGATAAGGTACAATATATGTTCAAGTAAGCTTGGTATATTCGGAATATATCTGCTATAATCGGAAACATGCTAAGGGAGGAGATATCTGTGGCAAAAGTGTTGATCTGTGACGATGAACCAGGTTTGCGCGCAGTAATCAAGCGCTATGCTCAGTTTGATGGGCATGAAGTCTCCGAAGCTGCCAATGGTATGGAAGCTGTGCAGTTGTGCCGAAATGAAGCCTTCGACATTATAATTATGGATGTTATGATGCCCGAATTTGACGGGTTTTCCGCGGTCAGGGAGATACGCAAAAACTCGACAGTGCCTGTAATCATGCTCACCGCAAGGGGCGAGGAGTATGACAAAATTGTGGGATTTGAGCTAGGTGTTGATGATTATGTTGTCAAACCATTCTCATCAAAAGAAATTATGCTGCGCATCTCGGCAAAACTCCGTCGAACTACACAAGATGCCATCGGTAACGATGGTCATATCGTTTTTTCCAAGGATGGTTTTGTATCTGATTTGACTGCATATAAAGTGTTCATTGATGGAATGCAGGTCGAGCTGGCACCTAAGCTGTACGACTTGCTGTTTTTTTTCATTCGCAACAAAAACATAGCAATACCTAGGGAGAGAATACTCAGCGAGGTTTGGGGCTTTGATTATTTCGGTGACGATCGAACATTGGACACGCACATGAAACTGCTGCGAAAAGCTTTAGGCCCATATGCTTCGCTAATTAAAACTCTACGAGGACTTGGATACAGATTTGAGGGTTGAACATGAGTCTGAATAGGCTTCGCCTAAAATGGAAAGTCTTCTTTTTTCTGCTTGGATTCTGCGCTATTCTCTTGGTCGTTTTATGGCTAATGCAGACTGTTTTTTTGACAGATATGTATAGATACATCCGCACACGAGAACTGCGGCAAGTTATCGCCCAGGTCGAAAAGGAGATTGAAAACCCGGATTTATCAGCTTTGCTCTACTCTATTTGGGTGGAAAAAGACATCACCGTTGCCATTACACGAGACTTTATTATTCCAATACGAACTAATTTTGATGCACAAGGCTCCGGAAGAGCAAACTCACAGCTTAATGTAATCACTGAAGTAAAAGAGTTTACTTTGTCAAATGGCCAACAAATATCATTAACGTTTTTCGCTGTTATTGTTCCAATTCAAGCGACGGTAGCCACTTTGCGCCATCAGCTATACATTATTTCTTGCATTATGCTTGTCCTCGCTGTAACCCTCGCTGTAGTCATATCAAAAAAGGTTTCAAAACCAATCGAAGACATTAGCCAGAGTGCTTTGCTGCTTGCCAAAGGAGATTACGACACTCATTTCGAAGGGAAAGGTTTCAGAGAAATAGTATCATTGTCGGAAACATTGAACACAACTGCGGAGCAATTGGGCAAAGTGGAGAGTTTGCGTCGGGAGTTGCTGGCGAACGTATCACATGATTTGAGGACTCCTCTTGCGCTGATATATAGTTACGCTGAGATGATGAGCGATTTTCCTGAAGAAATCACAACTGATCAGACAAAAATGATTATGGACGAAGCAAAGCGGCTTACATCCCTTGTTAATGACGTGCTGGACATATCAAAATTGGAAGCAGATATGGGAACCCTCCGGTGTTCAGTCTTCTGCATCACCAAAAGCATTTCAGAAATCATTGAGCGGACAAACGAGCTGCTAAAAAGCGAAGGCTTTTTCATAACCTTCGACTTCACAGCAGAAGTGTATGTGAATGCTGATGAGACAAAAATCGGCAGAGCTTTCTACAACCTATTGACAAACGCTGTGAACTTTTCAGGTGATAGCCGCATGGTTATTGTCACTCAATCTGTTTCAAACAGCAATGTGCGAATTCAAATTACAGATTTTGGAGAAGGAATCGCTGAAAATGAATTGCCTTTCATTTGGGACAAGTATTACAAAAGCAGCAAATTTCATAAGCGCGCAGTCACCGGCACCGGTCTAGGTCTCACCATTGTCAAAACAATCATTGAGCAGCATAATTGCGGATATGGTGTTATATCCGAGATAGGCAAAGGCAGCACTTTTTGGTTCGATCTGAATATCATCCACCGGAATGCATAATCGATCATATTGCAAATAGCAAATATCCACATAAATACAATGCCGCCGAAACATTGATGATTCGGCGGCGGTGTATTATGTGAATAATCGCGTGTTTTTATTTGTATGGTGCTTCTCTGTATGCAAGATAGGCTTCTTGCATCCATCTACGCTTGTCCTCGGTGGCTTTATCGCCCACAGCGCCATAAACGCTACCCCAGAACATATAGCCTCCACCTTTGCCATAATGCATAAGAGTATCGCGGACTGCATTGCGTACCAGTTCTTCATCTGCATGGGGCCAACCAACGGGTCCTTGAGAATCCCAGCATCCGATTAGCACCATCTTGTTGCCGTATTTTGCTTTTATACCGTCAAGATCGTTGGTTATTTGAGCTGGATTCCAACTGTCAACGCCATAATCGATCCAGTCAGGAATCGAATCTTCGCAGCGTCCGCAATTGTGCATCATTGCGTGGATTCCGCGATCCT
>Ga0099364_10010442_pt1 | contig 12768 bp, 11 predicted proteins | sample TergutTh196P3_FD_73070 | JGI IMG/M metagenome (GOLD analysis project Ga0099364, IMG submission 73070) | Microcerotermes parvus P3 segment gut microbial communities from Pointe-Noire, Republic of the Congo - Th196 P3 | ecosystem: Host-associated > Arthropoda: Insects > Digestive system > Gut ... | reverse complement strand
TCGTAATCAAGAATACCGAGATTGCAGTAAGCGTCGGCGATACATTCTCCTTCCTCGACGGCACGGGCATACATCTCGGCTGCGCGCGGATCACCATGTTCGTGCAGTATCAGGGCTTCCTCAAACGGCGACATGCGCACCGGCAGCGGAATAAGCCGCCCGGCGGTTTCCGAAAACAGATTTCGTTGTCCACACAGTTCAAGCTCGATTTTACGTAGCGGTTTGCCGCGGCGGCGCAATTCCCGCGCACGGCGAAAAATCTCAAACGCATGAAAGTCAAATTGCGGATCCTCTTCGGACGACGAGTCAATAGTCTGGATTATGCCCTCTTTAACCCATCGCCTGATATGGGCGTCGCTCCATCCGAACTGGCGGCGAATCTCGTCAATGTTGTAGCTTGCCTTTATTCGTTGCAACCCCTTTACCGGCGTGGCGTCGGGAAACGGTACGACAGTACTCATAAACCTCCTTACGAATTTTGCGAAACATTAATCAGGATATTTCAACTGGATTCTACCTCAAATAAAACGTAAAAGCTTTTCTAAAGACACGCTGCGAGTTAACATAAAACTTTATGGCAGATTCAAAACGAACGGATATCATTCTGAAAAATGCTGTAGCCGGCGAAAGGATAACACCGGCGGAGGCGCTGGATGTTTACCGGTCCGGTGATTTTTTTAAGGTAATGGCTGCCGCGCGCGACGTACGTGGTAAAATGAACGATCCAGCCATTGTTACCTACACATTATTCCGGGTTGTAAACTATACGAATATCTGTTCCACAGCCTGCTCATTCTGCGGCTTTCACCACCCGCGCGGCGATCACGCGGGCCGCGTGCTGACGATGGAAGAAATTTTCCTGAAAATGCGATCCGTGGAAGCCGCGGGAGCGCGACAGCTTTTTCTTCAGGGAGGGATCAATCCCGATATTCCGTTTGATTATTACCTCGATGTTCTACGCGGCGTGAAAGAGAAATTCGGCGCGGAAACTCACATCCGCGCATTTTCCCCCTGTGAGATTCACGGAATGGAATTGCAGACAGGGAAACCGGTCCGCGAAATCATCCGTGAATTAAAGTCCGCGGGGATGGATTCCATACCAGGAGCGGGCGCGGAAATTCTCAGTAACCGCGTGCGCGCGATTCTTTCTCCGAAAAAAACCTCCGTGACGGACTGGTTACGCGTTATGGAAACATGCTTTGAAGAGGGTCTGCGCGGAAGCGCCAGTATTGTTATCGGCTCAGTCGAAAACCCGGAGGAAATAATCGAACATCTGCGCGTCATCCGGGAACTCCAGGATCGTGCAGGCGGGCTATTGGCGTTCATCCCGTGGACATTTCAGAAACAAACTTCAAAATTTCCTGTCCGTCCTGTTTCGGCGCGGGAATATCTGAAACTTTTGGGACTCTGCCGACTTTTCCTTGACAACATTCCACACATTGAAGCATCGGTGTTGTGTATGGGGCAAGGCATCGGGGAACTGGCGCTTTACGCCGGGGCCGACGACATTTCGTCGGTGGTGTTTGAGGAAAATGTTCTTACGAGTTACGGAATTAGCACTGAGGCGGAAGCCCGCGCTTTTATTCGAAACAGTGGGTTTAAGCCACGACGCCGAGACCTGCTTTATAGTTGAGACAAGCTCCGAATTACCCGCCTGATCCAAAATGCTTATTTACGCGCAGGTCTTTTGATTTCTTCGGTAAGGGTGAGCGAGCGGTCGAGCGTAATGTCCATGGAAGCTCCTCGAGGGATTATCACGTCTTCGCCCTGTGAATTAAAAACAGAAGGAAAACCGCCAGAAGCGCCAATACCGGTATTTTTTCCGTTAAGCGGCTGCTGGCCGATTTTCGACTGGCCGGAGTTTCCGGATTTGGCCGCGACGCCTGTAAAGTTTTCCGTGGTTCCGCCGCTTCCCGCGTCAACCCGTATGAGCGTAGCGTCGATATCCGCCTGTTCGCGTCCCTGAACCCGGATGGATTGGAACATCAGGTCGAGGACGGCTTTTCCTTTGAATCTGTTGGAACGCAGGATCCGGGAAACTCTGCCGGTTACGACACTTCCTTTGGAGATAGCCACTAGATCATCAATATAGACCGGAGTTGCGACCACCGCGGTAAATTCGTCGCCTTCCATATTTGACGCCGTACTCAACGTATCGTTCAGTTGAAGGGTTATCCGTGTTCCTTTCGGCAGAAGCACGTCACCGGCACGAACGTCCGATGCCGCGCCGAAGATATAAAACAGCGAGGTAATTATAATAAGAATTCCGATAAATTTTCTACGGTTTTTCATGCCACTCCGTTGCCGCCGACCTCAAAAATACCGACGGATGTTAAAATCAGACGCTTTAAGTATTCTGATGGTTCAAAATTTTTTTGGAAGCTGAAATGCGCTTTGTCTCAAACCTGACTAAATCTGAAAACGCGCCAAACGGCTTCGGCGGAAACGGGAAACAGCGTGGTAATTTATGTCGCTGTAACCACATTCCTTGACCTGCGGCGGTAAACGTCTATAATGAAAATTTGTTATCCCAAAAAGAGGCAATTGCAAAACCTCTGGAGGGCAGGTTCGTTCCGCCACTTACAGGGGCTTTGCCATTGCCTCCAAAAATGTGCAAATTGACTTTACTTTAATTTAAATAAAAAGGAATGATCCTGATGAACTCACCGACCGACCACGCCAAACTTAACACCTGGGTAAATGAAATCGCCAAAAAAACAGATCCGGACAACGTCGTCTGGTGCGACGGAACCAAGGCGGAATACGACGCAATGATCAAACTCCTGATTGACAGCGGATTGGCTACGCCGCTCGTAAAGAGACCGAATTCATACGTTTTCCGCTCGGACGCATCCGACGTTGCCCGTGTTGAAAACCGGACGTATATCTCATCGCAATCCGAGGACGATGCCGGCCCAACCAACAACTGGATTAACCCCGTAGAGCTTAAGGATACGATGATAAAGCTCTATACCAATTCCATGCGCGGCCGCACCATGTACGTAATTCCGTTTTCAATGGGTCCTGTCGGTTCGCCGATTGCAAAAATCGGCGTGCAGATAACCGATTCTCCCTATGTCGTCGCCAATATGCACATAATGGCGCGCATCGGCAGGCGCGTACTTGCCGTTCTCGGCACAGACGGCGAGTTCGTCCCTTGTCTGCATTCCGTAGGCAAGCCGCTACTTTCGTGCCAGGACGATGCCGGCAAATGGCCTTGCGCGCCGCTGGAAAGCAAGTACATCGCGCATTTCCCCGAAGAAAAAACCATCTGGTCTTATGGTTCCGGATATGGCGGCAAAGCCCTGCTCGGCAAGAAATGCCTGGCGTTGCGCATCGCTTCCGTGATTGCCCGCGACGAGGGATGGCTGGCCGAACATATGCTCATTTTGAAAATCACAAACCCCGAGGGGAAAGTGAAGTATATCGCGGCAGCGTTTCCGTCCTCCTGCGGCAAGACCAACCTCGCCATGCTGGTTCCAACGGTTCCGGACTGGAAGGTCGAAATGATAGGCGATGATATCGCCTGGATGAAACAGTGTAAAGACGGCAGGTTTTTCGCCATAAACCCGGAAGCGGGATTCTTCGGCGTCGCGCCGGGGACATCTTACGCTTCAAATCCAAACGCCATGAAGTCGATCGAAAGGAACACCCTTTTTACCAACGTTGCGTTGACCAAGGACGGAGACGTCTGGTGGGAAAAAATCGATTATGACGCGCCCGGCGAACTCATCGACTGGAAAGGAAACGCCTGGACGCAAGGCAAATCAACGGAACCGGCTGCGCATCCGAACGCCCGGTTTACCGTTCCCGCGTCGCAATGTCCTTCGGCCGCGCCTGAATGGGAAGACCCGAACGGTGTGCCGATTGACGCATTTCTGTTCGGCGGACGCCGTTCATCCGTGATTCCGTTGGTTACGCAGGCAATAGACTGGAATCACGGCATCTTCCTCGGCTCCATTATGGGTTCCGAAGCAACGGCGGCGGCGCTTGACGTCAACTCGGACATACGGCGCGATCCTTTTGCCATGCTTCCTTTCTGCGGTTACCATATGGGCGATTATTTCAAGCACTGGATAAATCTGGGGGTAAAAACAACCAAGGCGGCGCAACCGAATTTCTTCCTTGTGAACTGGTTTCGTAAAACCAGGGATGGAAAGTGGCTATGGCCGGGATACGGAGAAAACAGTCGGGTACTCAAATGGATATTCGAGCGTTGCGACGGTTGCGGCAAGGTGATTGAAACGCCTATAGGATACGTTCCGGCGGTTGATGCCATAGACCGCCCGGAAAGTGTAAGCGTCCAGGATATGGAAGAACTTCTCGCGGTCAATACTGAATGTTGGAGAGAAGAACTTGCGGACGTTGAAGCCAATCATTATCCGAGCTTCGGCGATAAACTACCCGTGGAACTGACAAAACAGCTTGAAATAATCAAGGGGCGTTTAAGGTAATTCTAATTTAACGGAGAACGTATTTATGAAATATTACAACCCGCTTGCGGAAGCAATGAATCAGGGTTTACAGGCGGGCGCGCCGCAAATTCTCGACATGCTCTCCGAGCGCGGCAAGGCGATTTATTTTCCTCACAAGGGAATTCTCGGACAAACCGCCGAAGCCAAAAACGCAACCATCAACGCTACAATCGGCACGGCGTTTGAAAACGACGGATCACCGCTGACGCTCGAATGCATGGAGTCTCTGGTAAACATTCCTTCTGAGGCGTTTCTTTACGCGCCCAGTTTCGGGTTGCCGAAACTGCGTGACGAATGGGGCAAAATGCTTAAAACAAAAAATCCGGGGCTCGCGAAAAAAACATTCAGCTCGCCAGTTGTCACAGCGGCGCTGACGCACGGGCTTTCGGTGGCCGGATACATGTTTCTCGATCCAGGCGATGAAGTAATCCTTCCCAACCTTTACTGGGATAACTACGACCTGGTTTTCTGCGAAACATACGGCGCGAAGCTGAAGTTCTACAACACCTTTATCAGCGGCGGATTCGACGTCGCCGCTTTCGCGCGCGCGCTGAACGGAGGCACGCCCGGAAAACGATTCGTACTTCTGAATTTTCCGAACAACCCGACCGGTTATACGCCTACTGAAGCCGAGGCAAAGGCTATTATTGCTGAAATCAGGAAAGCGGCGGAAGCGGAAAATAAGGTAATTGTCGTACTCGACGACGCTTATTTCGGGCTTGTATACGAAGAGGGGATAGCAAAGGAGTCCCTGTTTGCCGGTCTTACGGATTTACACCCAAATGTTCTGGGAGTAAAACTCGACGGCGCGACCAAGGAAGATTACGTCTGGGGTTGCCGCGTCGGATTCATTACTTTCGGTTTCAAGGACGCAGACGAATCGCACCTTAAAACGCTTGCGGATAAAGCCGCAGGCGCGGCGCGCGGCACGATTTCCAACGCGCCTTGTCTGTCTCAGACGCTGTTGCTTAAAGCCTACACCTCGCCCGAATATGCGGCGCAGAAAAAGCAGAAATATGAAACTTTGAAGGAACGCGTCGTCGAAATGCGCAAAATATTCAAAGAACATCCTGAATACACGGAGAGCTTTGAAGTCATGCCGTTCAATTCCGGTTATTTCATGTGCGTAAAGCCGATTGGCGTTGACCCGGAAGCCGTGCGCAGGGAGCTGATCGAAAATTACAGCACCGGCGTAATCGTGCTGGTCGGACTTATTCGCCTCGCGTTTTCGGCTGTACCGACGCATCTGTTAGGCAACCTTTTCGCTAATATCCACGACGCCATTAATAAAATCAGGAATTAAGGACTGTTTTAAGGGAGATTAAGGGGGGATGACAGGATGAGTGCAATAAACCTGAGCGCGATAAAAGAGCGCGACAAAGAGCGTATTGAGGCGCTGGAGGCGCGGTCCGGTGTAAAGCTGAGCGAATGCTATCAGTGCGGGAAGTGTACAGCGGGCTGCCCGATGGTAGAGAGCATGGATATCGTACCCCGACAGGTACTGCGGTATCTTCAGCTTGGTCTGGTCGACGATGTCCTGAAAAGCAGGGCGCCGTGGATCTGCGCCACCTGTGTCACCTGTTCGGCGCGCTGCCCCCATGATGTGCGGATATGCGAATTAATGGAGGCGGTACGGCAGGAGGCCGATCGGTCGGGCATACATCCCGTAAGGCGGACAAAGCTGTTTACAAAATTCTTCCTGCTGCCTGTAAAACTGTTCGGCAGAAGCCATGAATTGTCAATGATAGCGTTTTACAATATGATGAGCGGACGGCTGATGCAGAATTTCAACTACCTTCCTGAAATATTAAAGGGGGGAAAGCTGAAAATATTCCCCGACAGGATAAAGGGTCGCGACGCTATAAAACGTATCATGAACAACTGTGAAAAGGAGGCCGGACGATGAAATACTCCTACTATCCCGGATGTTCCATGCACGCGACGGGGATCGAATATCACAAATCGCTTACATATGTGAATAAAGCGATTGGCATGGAATTCATTGAGATAAACGACTGGAACTGCTGCGGAGCGACTGCCGGCCATAATGTGAGCCGCGAGCTTGGCGTTGCGCTTCCCGCGCGGAATGTGGCGCTGTGCGAGAAACAGGAGCTTGGGTTGCCGATAGTCGCGCCCTGCGCGGCCTGTTATTCCAGAATGAAGCACGCCGTACACATGGCGCGGAGCGAGGAAAACGCGAAGCTGTCGCGTCTTATCGAAATGCCGATAAAAGGCAATCTGGAAATCCTGACCCTTATGGAAGCATACGACACTCCGGAGGCCGCCGAGGCGATAAAAGCAGCCATCAAAAGGCCGTTTTCAGACCTGAAAGTCGCCTGTTATTACGGCTGTCTTTTTTTCCGGCCGGCCGAGGTGACGGGAGCGAAAAACATTGAAGATCCGCAATGTATGGAAAAAATTATCCGGATGACGGGAGCGGAACCGGTTGACTGGGCGTTTAAGACGGAATGCTGCGGAGGCGCGCACCACGTGGATTTGCCCGACGAGAGCCGCCCGCTTATCTACAGGATATTAAAGAACGCGAGGGCAAACGGCGCCGAGGCCATAATTACGGCATGCCCGCTTTGCATGATGAACATTGACATGCGCCAACGGACCGTGAATAAGGAATTCGGCGAGAAATTTGACATACCTGTATATTACATCACGGAACTACTGGCGGTCTCAATGGGCGCGGGAGCAAAGGAAAGCGGAATAAACACGCATTTTCACCCAGCGCTCCGCGTAACTGAAAAATTAACAGGCGGAAAGGGGGTGGCGTAAATGGCACGGGTTGGCGTAGTTATATGTTATTGCGGTTCCAACATCGCGTCCGTCGTTGATGTCGAACGCGTCGCGGCGGCGGCGGCTGAAATGCCGCAGGTGGCGTTTGCGACCACCAACAAATACACCTGCTCCATTAACGGGCAGGACACTATAAAAGAAGCGATAAAAGAGCACAACCTGGACAGGATCGTTGTAGCGGCGTGTACGCCCAGAATGCACGAAACCACATTTCAGAAAATGCTGTCTCAGACCGATATCAACCCCTACATGTTTGAGATGGCCAATTTAAGGGAACAATGCAGTTGGGTGCATACGGACAAGGAAAAAGCGACGGAAAAGGCTATAGACATGGTCGCGATGTCCGTAGCCAAGGTGTTGCACAATCAGCCGCTTCAGACTTCCACGATCCCTGTCACCAAAAAATGTCTTGTGGTCGGCGGCGGCATTGCCGGCATACAGGCGGCTCTGGACATTGCCGACGCGGGATTTCCCGTCACGTTGCTGGAGCGTGAATCTTCGCTGGGCGGCAAAATGGTCATGCTTGACAAAACCTTCCCGACGCTCGACTGTTCGGCATGCATATCCACCCCAAAAATGGCGGAAGCCGGGGCGCACCCGAACATAACGCTTATGGCAAACTGCGAGGTTTCCGCGATTACGGGATATATTGGAAACTTTGAAGTGACGATACGGAAAAAGCCGACATATGTCGATCATGAAACATGTACCGGCTGCGGTCTGTGCGAGGAAAAATGTCCTAAAAAAGTGACCAGCGCGTTTGACCAGGGGCTTGCCGAACGTAAGGCGATCTACAAGCTGTTCCCGCAGGCTGTACCCGCAAAGCCCGTTATCGACGCTGAAAACTGCCGCAAATTCACCGAGGGAAAGTGCGGCGTATGTGAAAAGCTCTGTCCGCTTAAGTGCATAAATTTCGATGATACCGAGTCGTTTGTGACCGAAACTTATGGCGCGATCGTTCTTGCGACCGGCTATGAGCTTATAGACTGGGCGGCGCATTATCCGGAATATGGCGGCGGAAAATACCCCGATGTCATAAGCGGACTTCAGTTTGAACGGCTTGTAAACGCCTCCGGTCCAACCGAGGGATCAATTATTCGGCCGAGCGACGGGAAAAAGCCAAAGAGCGTGGTGATAGTAAAATGCGTCGGAAGCCGCGACCGCGCCAGGGCGAAAGGCTACTGTTCCAGAGCATGCTGCATGTATGCGGCAAAGCACGCGCACCAGATACTTGAGAAGATTGAGGGCGCGAAGGTCTACGTTTTTTACATTGACGTGCGTACGCCGGGCAAGAGTTACGAGGAATTTTATGACAGATCCCGCGACGACGGCGCCGTATACATAAGAGGCCGCATCTCCAAGATATACGAGGAAGAGGGCAAGCTTATCTGCAAGGGAGAGGACACGCTCATCGGCCGTCAGGTTATCGTCGAGGCCGACATGGTCATTCTTGAAACGGCAATGGAACCCGCGCCGGGCTCTAAAGCCGTCGCCGGCCTTGCGGGAGTCGGCACGGATAATGACGGCTGGTTCACCGAGGCGCATCCAAAGCTGCGCCCCGTGGAAACGCAAACGGCCGGCGTATTTCTGTGCGGCGCCGCCCAGGGGCCGAAGGATATTCCCGACAGCGTGGCGCAGGCGTCGGCTGCCGCGGCAAAAGTCATGGCTTTGCTGTCAAAAAGCGAGCTTGAGACAAATCCCATGATTTCGGCTGTAGACGCGGGCAAGTGTTCCGGCTGCGGTTTCTGCGAACCCCTTTGCCCGTACACGGCTATCAGCATGGTCGATGTTCCCGGAATGTGGGAAGGCAAGCGTGTTACCAGGCGCGTGGCGCAGGTCAATTCCGGCCTTTGTCAGGGTTGCGGTACCTGCTGCTCAATCTGCCGCGCGGGTTGTATGGACCTGCTTGGTTTTACAAACAGACAGCTTCTTGAGGAGGTGGACGCGCTGTGTCAAATATAGCTTCTAAGGAATGGGAACCGAAAATCCTTGCGTTTTGCTGTAACTGGTGTACGTACACGGGAGCGGATCTTGCGGGTTTGAGCCGCATGAAATACCCGGAGAACGTGCGTGTCATCCGTGTTCCGTGTTCTGGCCGCGTAAACCCCCAGTTCGTTCTGCGCGCGTTTCAGAGCGGCTGTGACGGCGTTTTAGTATGCGGCTGTCACCCCGGCGACTGTCATTACAGCACGGGCAACTATTTTACGCGCCGCCGTTTCCTGCTTATGAGACGCTTTCTTGAGTATTGCGGCGTTGACCCTGGAAGATTCCAGGCGCGCTGGATATCCGGCTCCGAGGCCGGGAAGTTCAGGGATACCATGAAGCGAGTCACTGAAGAGATTCGTCAGCTTGGCCCCAATGTCAAGATGAAGAAGGAGGTATGAGCAAGTGAGTGATATTGAGTCCAAAATCCGTAGCAGGGCAAAAGAACTATTGGCGGAGGGCAAAATAAACTGCTTCATCGGTTGGGGTAAGACACGTTTTGCCGATAAAACGAAGCCTGAATTCGTTACAAGGCCGGAAGACGCGGACAAGCTCGTTTATAACGAGAATTGCCTGAACACTCTAGCAAAATACGCTTTGCGCGGCCGGTTCGCGGAAGGAGTCGTCGGCCTTTGCGCGCGCGGGTGCGACTCGCGCGCGATAAACAGGCTTATAGCGGACGGAAGGCTGGCCAGGGAAAAAGTTTATCTGCTTGGCATACCTTGCGGCGGGATGAAGGAAGGCGGAAAGGCTGCGGAAAAATGTTTGCACTGCGCCTGCCCGAACCCCGTAATCTACGACGAGCTTATAGGTGAAAAGGTTGAAGAGCGGGATATCCCCGATCGTTTTGCCGCGGTAAATGAAATCGAGGCCATGTCGGCCGATGAGCGTTATGAATTCTGGAAAAACCAGTTTGAAAAATGTATACGCTGCTATGCCTGCCGAAATGTCTGCTCGGCCTGTAACTGCACGGAGTGTTATACGGATCAGTATCGCACCGGCTTTATGGGAAAGCAGGCCAATCAGGTCGAAAATCAGGTTTTCGGAATGACAAGGGCGTTCCACATTGGCGACAGGTGCATAGAATGCGGCGAATGCCAGCGCGTATGTCCCATGGACATAAAGTTGATGAGCCTGAACAGGAAATTGCTGAAGGACGTGGGAGAGATGTTTGGCTCAAATGAGTTTGGCATGGACTCGCAGCCCGTCCGCGCGCTCGGTATGTATGAGAAAGACGATCTCGATGAATTCGTTTAACATTTTTTAACATCGCTTAACAGGGGGGAAAAAAGGGCGTGAAGCTAAAAAAAGAGCAGGCAGCAAAACTGTTGGAAGCCTTGTCGGGTCATGGAAAAGTTCTGGTTCCCGTTGAAGAGGACGGCGTTTCCAAATTTGTCCCGTATGATGTTTCCGTGAAGTTTAACATGGAGCGCGTTAATACCGTTTTACCGCCGAAAGACGCGCTTTTCCCCCAGACGCAGAAAATGTACAGGTTCAAGACCGGTAAAAACGCCGAAATTGAGGAAATCATTGACGCGGACGAGCAGATCATCTTCGGGATCCGGCCTTGCGACGTGCAGTCCGTCGTCTGCCTTGATGAGGTGTTTCTTACAAAAACATTTGTTGACAATTTTTATGCCCGTAAACGCGAAAAGCTCACCATGATCGCGGTAGGCTGCACAAATCCAATGCCCACCTGTTTCTGTGAGAGCATGGGATTGGCGATGGACAGCGCTCCGGCGGCGGACGTGCTTTTTGTGCCCACCGGTGACGGCTGGAATGTAAAATGCCAGAGCGAAAAAGGAAAAGCGCTTATTGAAAAGATCGGCATTTTTGAAGATGGGGAAGGCGAACCGCTGAAACCGGCCGGTAATGAATTAAAGGTAAACATGGATGGCGTGGCGGAAAAGCTGGAAGGTATGTTCGAACATCCCATGTGGGATGAAGTTTACCAGCCTTGCCTTGGCTGCGGGACATGCACCTTTATTTGTCCAACCTGTTTTTGCTTTGAAATGACTCCTGAAACCAGAAGGAGCGAGGGTACGAAGAATCGTCATTGGGATAGTTGCATGTATCCTGAATATACCCGTATGGCGGGCGGGCACAACCCCAGGCCGACGGAAAAAGAGAGGTTAAGAAACAGATACATGCACAAGCTCAGTTTCTTTGCCCGGAGATACGGCATGGGACTGTGCGTTGGCTGCGGACGCTGTGTGGAAAAGTGTCCCGTTGGCCTTGATATTACGGAAATCATTGATAGAGTCGGGGAGGCGTAAGCGATATGACAGGCGTAGGCGATATAACAATGGCTAAGGAATGTAATCCTCTTGTTCCCGTAATTTGCAGACTTACAATGATAACCAGGGAGACTCCCGACACAAAAACCTTCAGGATCCAGACAATGGAAGGTGGAAAGCCTTTTGATCTGGCGCCTGGTCAGCTTGTTATGCTCAGTGTTATTGGCGTTGGCGAAGGGATGTTCTCCATCACGGCGCAAGGCGGCGACTGGATAGAAACGTCCATAAAAAAGACCGGTATGATGACGGACGCCCTGCATGAGATGGCTGAGGGAGATACTATCGGGCTGCGCGGTCCTTACGGCAATTATTTTTCCGTGGAAGCCGCAAAAGGCAAAGATATACTGTTTATCGGCGGCGGTATCGGCCTTGCGCCCGTCAGGTCGTTTATTCGTTACGCTTTGGAAAACAGGGCGGATTACGGCAAGATAGACATTTTGTACGGCGCGCGTTCATACGACGATCTTGTGTTCAAGGACGACCTTTTTGAGAACTGGCCTAAAGAGCCGAATACCTCGGTTCATATCACGCTTGACGTCGGCTCGCCCGGATGGGAGGGAAATGTAGGTTTCGCCGCGCCCTATCTTGAGGAATGTGCTTTTTCGCCTGAAAACCGCATTGCTGTCGTCTGCGGACCTCCAATAATGATAGACACGTGCTTTGCCAGCCTTACCCGTATGGGCTTTACCGATGAACAGATTGTTACCACGTTGGAAATGCGTATGCAGTGCGGTATAGGAAAGTGCGGCCGGTGTAATATCGGCAGTAAACTCATCTGCATCGACGGACCGGTCTTTACTAAGGCCGAACTGAACGATCTGCCGAAAGAGGGGTAAAAATTTAACAAACGCCCCCCCCTTCCGGTTAATGACGAAGGAACACACTTGATACAAAAGGCAACCTCCGAAAACCCCGGACTCTGCGTTACGCGACCGATCCAAAATGCTCATTTACCTATAGTAAAGTCCGCTTTTGTCTCGGCCGCAAGCCTTGATTTTGAGGTTTTCGAAGGTTGCCTACAATGTTACATTCGCCGGATCCATCTACCGCTGGAATCAAACTCATGCCGGACGCCGTCGATGACGACGATTCCCGTTAACATGTGGTTATCCAGGTAGTACCAGTTATCATTCACCTGCACCCAGCCAGTTAACATGTGGCTATTCAGATAGTACCACTGTCCATTCACCTGAACCCAACCTGTTAAC
>Ga0099364_10010441_pt1 | contig 12769 bp, 12 predicted proteins | sample TergutTh196P3_FD_73070 | JGI IMG/M metagenome (GOLD analysis project Ga0099364, IMG submission 73070) | Microcerotermes parvus P3 segment gut microbial communities from Pointe-Noire, Republic of the Congo - Th196 P3 | ecosystem: Host-associated > Arthropoda: Insects > Digestive system > Gut ... | reverse complement strand
TGGGCGACAGCACGGAGGCAAAATGCCAAAACCCCGCCTGCATCACGCAGACGGAGCCATATCTAAAGCAGACGGTTTCCCCCGGCGGCCCCGCAAGATGCAGATATTGTGACAAGGAGTTATAAATCAAGGGTTTCGTTCATGCTGCCCGTGCGGTAACCGAGCAGATCCAGAGCGGTATACGCAAACCCGATTTGCCTGAAATCCCCGTAAATCCGTTCCCTAAGCGCAGCGTCCTCAAGCAGCCTGAAACCGTCCCGGTCTGTCTCAATTCGCGCCAGACCTTCATGATACCGCACCCTCACCTGATGAAAACCCATGTCCAGCAAGACTTGTTCCGCTTTATCGATCATAGTCAGCCGCTCTGCTGTAATGGTTTCCCCGTAAGGGAAGCGAGAAGACAAGCAGGCAAAGGACTGTTTATCCCATGTCGGCAGCCCCATCTCTTTTGAAAGCTCCCGTATTTCCTGCTTGCTCAGGCCGACGTGACGCAGGGGGCTCTTGACGCCTTGTTCTTCAACGGCGATGAGGCCCGGCCTGTAATCTCCGGTATCGTCCGTGTTGGAACCTTCGGCCACATTAGCGATCCCGTTCTCCCGCGCAACTGCCCATATTTTCGTGAATAGCTCATTCTTGCATAAATAGCACCGGTTGACGGGATTCTGAGAAAACCCCTCTATGTCAAGCTCCTCAGAATCGCATATGACATGGGCGATGCTTTCGCTTTCGCAGAACATGATAGCTTCCTTTAGCTCACGCTCCGGGAAAGAGCACGAACGCGCCGTGACGGCGATTGCCCTGCCGCCCAATGCGTCATGTGCCGCTTTTAACAAAAACGTGGAGTCAACTCCGCCTGAAAACGCAACGGCGACGCTTTTCAGACCGCTTATATAATCGATTAACCGCTCGTATTTAAGACTGGCATTCATGATATCATTATTCCTTTCCGTTGAGGCTAATCCGGCCACACCAAAGTATACCATAATTATTCTCTTAATATTACTTTTATATTACTTTCTCCCAAAAAGCAAAATAATTCTTCCAATCTGCAAAAATATGTTATATAATTGGACGGCCTGATATTAAAGAATCTTAAAAAAGGCTCTCTCAGGAGACTGGACGACTTATGAAACGCTCAAAACTTATTACCAAAATCATAGTGTTTGCCCTTATCATATACGCGGGGATAAGCCTTATTTCCCTGCGCGGGCGCATTGAAGAAGGGCAGTCCGAGCTCAATGAAATAAGAAGGCGCGTTGCGGCGATGGAGGTTGCGAACGCCGAACGTGAATACGAGATTGAGAACAACGACGACCCGGACGTGATCGCGAATATCGCGCGGTCAAGGTTGGGGCTCGTATTGCCGGGTGAGATAATATTCTATGACGGCGCGGACGAACTAGAGCGCTAAAGCGCTTGTTTTATGGATAGAGAATCGTTATGGGACGGGATCGCGTTTTTCGTTGAGGGGTTTTTCATTTCTTATGGATTTAGAAGTGGGAGCTATCGTAGCCGGAAAAATTACCGGGATCACAAAATTCGGCGCTTTCGCCACGATTGCGCCGGGGAAGTCCGGTCTTGTACATATTTCTGAAATAGCAAGCACATATGTCAATGACATTCGGGACTACCTGACCGAAGGCCAGGAAGTCATGGTTAAGATAATGGGCATCGACCCTTCCGGGCGGCTGAACTTGTCGATCAAGGCGGCGGCCGCAGGGACGGCGGGCGGAGGTCGGGAAACTAGGAAGCCAACGCCGCCGGCGGAGGCTCCTGAACCTGCGTTTGAGGACAAGCTTAAACGCTTCATGCAGGATTCAGACAAAAAAATATCAGGATTGAAGCAATATTCCGACAAAAAAGGCGCGCGTCGCCGAGGACGATAGACAAAAACACCTCCGTGAAGGCGATGACCGCCTCCGCGGAGGATGTTTTGGCGGGGATGTTTTTGCATTGCGGCTTGTCCGCATTAGGAGCCGTTAATGGACAAAAAACCGACTAAGGAAGAACTTTTTAGCAAGCTGAAACCTGCCGGGACGTATCTTGACAGCCTGCCGGACTTTGCCGGGCTTCTCGGCACCATCAAGCAAGCCGAGGATGCGGCAAAGGAGCTTTTGGAAGAAACCTCCCCGGCACCGCGCCCCAATACGCTTCCGGAAAACACGGGGACTGGCGCCCCGAGCGGCGAAACGGGGGCGGGAAAAGACGATACCGGGTCAAAGCGGCCACCCGAGGACAAACGGTTGGAGCGCGGCGAAACCGGCGGAAACGAGACAAAAACGTCGTCAGACGGGCAGGAAGCCGCCGAAAGCCGGCCGTCTCTGGAAGAACTGCTTGAAAACTTGGATGCTCTTGTGGGCCTCGCAGATATAAAACAGAACGTAAAAAGCCTGATAAACTATGTCAAAATACGCAAACTGCGGGAAGAAAAGGAACTGCCGAACCCTCCGCTGTCGCTGCATATGGTGTTCATGGGCAACCCGGGCACGGGAAAAACCACCGTTGCGCGGATACTGTCCGAGCTGTACAGGGCCATAGGGGTGCTATCAAAAGGCCAGCTTGTTGAAGTCGATCGTTCGGGGCTTGTCGCAGGCTTCGTCGGGCAGACGGCGACAAAAACGGCGGAAGCCGTCAAAAGCGCGTTCGGCGGGATACTGTTTATAGATGAAGCCTATTCGCTTGCCCCCGATACCGGCGGCGGCAACGATTTTGGCCGCGAAGCGATAGAAACCCTGCTTAAAATGATGGAAGACCACCGTGACGATCTTATAGTCATTGTGGCGGGTTACAGCGGGCATATGGAGCGGTTCATCGGCTCAAACCCGGGGCTTGAATCGCGTTTCAACCGGTACTTTGTCTTTGAGGACTACAACAGCGAGGAGCTGTTCGATATTTTCAGCTCCATGTGCGTAAAAAGCGAGTACATACTTACGGAGGATGCCGCGGAGTATGCGCGCAATCTCTTCCGGGAGATTTATGACGCGAGGGACGAAAACTTCGGCAACGCAAGGCATGTGCGGAATTTATTTGAAAACATCGTTTCTGTCCACTCAGACAGGGTTTCTGCGCTGGAAAATCACACACGGGAGGATTTGACGGCGGTAATTCTCGAAGATCTCGAAAACGCAGCTATGATGTAGGTACTTGTAATTAGTATTTTGGGGGAGGTTTTTATGTCGCACGGTAAGGATATCAAAATAATCAGCGGTAACTCAAACAAATTGTTCGCCGAGAGCATATGCAGGAACATCGGATCGCGATTGTGCAGAACCGACGTACAGACGTTTTCCGATGGGGAAATCTCGGTTTCCGTGCATGAAACTGTGCGCGGCTCGGATGTGTTCATTGTTCAATCGACATGCTACCCGGTCAACGACAACCTGATGGAAATGCTCATTTTGGTCGATGCTTGCAAGCGCGCATCGGCAAGCAGGGTGACGGTCGTCGTGCCGTATTTTGGCTATGCGCGGCAAGACAGGAAAGCAAAGTCCCGCGACCCGATTTCGGCAAAGCTCGTCGCAAACCTCATAACGTCCGCCGGGGCCGACCGCGTCCTGACGATGGATTTGCACGCGGCGCAGATACAGGGCTTTTTCGACATCCCTGTCGACAATCTGCTCGGCAGCCCGCTGTTCGCGGACTATTTCCAAAAAAAGTTTGGCGACGCGAATGACGTTATGGTCGTGTCTCCCGACATCGGCTCGGTGGCCCGCGCGCGCTCGTTCGCGAAAAAAATGGGTTTGGGCCTTGCCATCATCGACAAACGCCGCGAAAAGGCGAATCAGGTAGAGGTGATGAACCTGATCGGTTCAGTCGAAGGCATGCGCATTATCCTGTTCGACGACATAGTCGACACGGCGGGAAGTTTGTGCGAGGCGGTCAAAACGCTTGAAGTAGTCGGCGGCGCAAAGGAGATTTACGGATGCGCCAGCCACGGGGTTCTTTCCGGCAAAGCCATTGAGCGTATCGAAGAGAGCGGGCTCAGAGAACTGGTGTGCACGGACACCATACCGTACAGATACGCCAAGCCATGCGAAAAAATAAAATACCTTACCGCCGCGCCGCTGTTCGCGGAGGGGATCGAGCGCATTTTTCAGGAAGTATCCATATCCACTTTGTTTAGGTGAGGCATTTATAAACATGTTTTTTCGACGCAAGCCCGCGCATTTGTCGTGGATAGTCGTTTTTTTGGGAAATCCCGGCGCGCGATATGAAAACACGCGGCACAATGCCGGGTTTATGGCGGCGGACGCCGTTGAAAAAAACGCCGGCGTAAAAATAAACCGGCTCAAATTCAACTCCCTGACCGGCACATGCGTCATTGGCGGCCAACAGATACTATTGATGAAGCCGCAGAGATTCATGAACCTGAGCGGTGAACCGGTCAGGCAAGCTATGCGGTTTTATAAAGTGCCTCTTAACAATGTGCTTGTCATATCGGACGATGTGGCCCTGCCCGAGGGCAAACTGCGAATCCGGCGGAGCGGTTCGGCCGGGGGGCACAACGGCTTGAAGGACATAATCGCCAAATGCGCCGGCGAAGGCTTCCCGAGAATAAAAATCGGCGTCGGGGCACCGCCGCGCGCGGATTACGATATGGCGGACTGGGTGCTGGCAAAACTTTCAGGCAAAGACAAGAAAATTCTTTCCGATGCCGCCGCGCGCGCGGCCTCAGCGGCGGAAACGATAATAACGCAGGGCATAGAAAAAGCAATGGAAATATATAACTGACCGCCCACGTCCAAACCCAATGTGAAGCCCAACGAAGTGGGTTCGCATTGGAAAGGAGGAGCAACGGATTGAAGCGAATGTCCGGCAAACAGACGGACGGAGCGGAAAGGAGTTTGTGACGACGTGACTCCGATGATGCGGCAATATTATGATGTTAAGGAGCGCTCCGGCGACAGCATCCTTTTTTTTAGGCTTGGCGATTTTTATGAGATGTTCGGCGAGGATGCCAAAACGGCGTCTAAGGAATTGGACCTGGTGCTGACATCCCGCGATAAATCGACGGACGACCCGGAAGAGCGCATGCCGATGTGCGGAGTCCCCTATCACTCGGCGGAAGCATACATCGCCCGCTTGATCGCTAAAGGGTATAAGGTCGCCATATGTGAGCAAGTCGAGGATCCTGCGGAAGCAAAAGGCCTTGTCGACCGCGATATCGTCCGCATCGTGACTCCGGGCACATTGATGGAATCGGCAATGCTTGACGAAAACAAACCCAACTATCTGTGCGCCGCATACCTCGGGGAAACGTCCGCCGTGTGCTTTGCCGACTTGTCGACCGGCGAAATATCCGTCACGGAGGTCCTGACTAACGACATAGGCCGCATTGAAAACGAAATAGGCTCATTTTCCCCTGCGGAACCGATCCTCGGGGGTGCGCCCGGCGAATGCCGGGCGCTTCAGGATTACCTGACCGCCCGCATGGGCTGCCTGGCGCAAATCTGCCCTGAGCGGTATGACGAAAGATGCGCAGAACTTCTGCGCCGGCAATTTGGGCAAGACGTATGCGCCGAGCTCGACACAGCAGCGGTTTATGCGGCGGGCGCCCTGCTGTCATATATCATTGACACGCAGAAGACGGATATATCGCATATCCGTGAGCTTCGCAGGAATGTCGGCGGCTCTTACATGGAACTCGATATAAATACGATAAGGAACCTGGAGCTCGCCGCATCTTTTAGGACAGGCGAAAAGAGAGGCAGCCTGCTATGGGTCTTGGATAGGACAAAAACCCCGATGGGACGGCGCCTTATAAGATATTGGATTTTGCGCCCCTTGCTCTCGACAGCTCCGATAAGGCGGCGGCTCAGCGCGGTTTCGGAACTGGCGGGGGCGACGGTAGCGCGGGGCGAAATGATTCTCTGCCTAAAAAGCATCGGCGACATGGAGCGGCTTATAGGAAAAATCGTCTACGGAAACGCAGGATGCCGAGACATGAAAGCCCTCTCTTCGTGCATAAACGCTTTGCCGAACCTTGTGTCGCATCTGGCGCAGATGAAAAGCGCCGCCCTGCGCGAGTGCTCCGGCATGGACATATTGACAGACGCGGCGGAACGCATCGACGCCACCATCAGGGAGGCTCCGCCATTTTCCGTACGGGAGGGAGGCTTCATAAATGACGGGATCGACCCGGAGGTCGACCGTCTGCGTTTTCTGCTTGAAAACAGCACCCTGGAGCTAACGGAGATCGAAGCCAAAGAGCGTGAGCGGACGGGGAAAAAGCTGAAAATCGGGTACAATAAAGTGTTCGGCTATTATATTGAAATACCGCGCTCCTCGTCCGACGACGTGCCCGTCGACTATATACGAAAACAAACCCTCGCGAATTGCGAACGGTTCATTACGCAAGAGCTGAAGGAACTGGAAACCGAGCTTCTGACGGCGAAGGACAAACTCGCCGCGCTTGAATATAAGCTGTTTGAGGAACTGCGCGGGCAGATTGCGGCTGAGGTCGGGCGCGTGCAGGCCACCGCGAAAAGCGTCGCCGAAACCGACGTGTTCTGCGCCCTAGCTGAAACGGCGGCCGCGAACAACTACTGCATGCCCGAAATCGACGTTTCCGGCGTGATAGACATCCGCGACGGCCGGCATCCCGTGGTGGAAGTCATGCAAAAAGATTCGCTGTTTGTCCCGAACGATGCGTTCCTCGACGGCGGCGCCGCTCGCATGGCGATAATCACGGGCCCGAACATGGCAGGGAAATCAACATTCATGCGCCAAACCGCGCTCATCGTCCTTATGGCGCAAATGGGATCGTTCGTGCCTGCGAAATCGGCGCATATCGGCATAACGGACCGCGTTTTCACTCGGATCGGGGCATCTGACGACCTATCTGCTGGCAAATCGACGTTTATGGTTGAAATGACGGAGGTCGCCGACATCCTGAAAAACGCCACCCGCGCCAGCTTGCTGATTTTGGACGAAATCGGCCGGGGAACGTCCACATATGACGGCATGTCGGTAGCCCGCGCCGTTTTGGAGCACTGCGCGGACAAGCGCAAGCTCGGAGCTAAAACGATGTTCGCGACGCATTACCATGAACTGACGGCGCTCGAAGATGAAATAGAAGGCGTCAAAAACTACAATATCTCCGCAAAAAAGCGCGGGGACGACATAATTTTCCTGCGGAAAATCGTGCCCGGCGGCGCGGACGACAGCTACGGCATCGAAGTCGCGGGCCTTGCAGGCGTCCCGCAAAGCGTAATCAAACGCGCCAAAGCCGTTTTGAAGGAGATTGAAAGCGAAAAAATGCCGCTGCTTAAACGCGCTGCCCCGGAAAACGAATCAGATCAACTCTCCCTGCAAGACATGAGCGGCAGCGAAATAGCCGCGATATTAAATTCAACCGACCTAAACACGCTCAGCCCACTAGAAGCCCTGAACCTATTATTTGAAATGAAGAAAAAACTGTAGCCCCCGCCCCCTAACTCTCCACTCTCCACTCTCCACTCTCCACTTTCCACTCTCCACTTTCCACTGCGCGCCGCGCGCCGCGCGCCGCGCTTCACTCGTCCAGTTTCAGCACCGCCATGAAAGCGTCCTGCGGGACATTGACGCTGCCTAGGCTGCGCATGCGTTTCTTGCCTTCCTTCTGCTTCTCAAGCAGCTTTTTTTTGCGCGTAATATCGCCGCCGTAACACTTCGCCAAAACATCCTTACGCATAGCCTTTATCGTTTCCCGCGCAATTATCTTGCCGCCGATGGCAGCCTGGACGGGTACCTCGAAGAGCTGGCGGGGGATGTGCTCTTTCAGCTTTTCGGCGATTTTTCTGCCTCGGGCGGAGGCCTTGTCCCTGTGGACGATAAATGAAAGAGCGTCAACCATCTCGCCTTTCAGCAATATGTCGAGCCTGACCAAATCGGACTTGCGATAGCCGTTGAAATCGTAATCAAGCGAAGCATATCCCCGGCTTCGGGATTTCAACGCATCGAAAAAGTCGTAGATGACCTCGCCCAAAGGCAAATCGTATCGCAGTTCCACGCGCGAGGAATCGGGGTATACCATTTCCTTATATTCGCCGCGCCGATCCTGGCACAGCTCCATTATATTGCCCACGAACTCCGGCGGGCAGATGATCGACGCGCTGATAAACGGCTCCTCCGCCAGTTCGATAAGCGAAGGGTCGGGGTAATTGAGCGGGTTATCGACGTAGACGGTCTGCCCATCTGTCTTGGTGACGCGGTAAACGACGCTGGGCGCGGTCATGATCAGCTCAAGGTTATACTCCCGCTCAAGCCGTTCTCCGATAATCTCCAAGTGCAAAAGCCCGAGGAAGCCGCAGCGGAAGCCAAACCCAAGCGCGGCGGACGACTCCGGCTCAAAAGTGAGGGCGGCGTCGTTGAGTTTCAATTTTTCCAAAGCGTCGCGAAGGTCCGGATATTTTGCCCCGTCGGTGGTGTACAGGCCCGAAAAAACCATGGACTGCACGGTCTTGTAACCCGGGAGCGGCTCCTGCGCGGGTGCGTCTGCGGACGTGACGGTATCGCCGACGGTCGTATCGCCGACATTTTTGATGCTTGCGGTTAGATAGCCGACGTCGCCGGCGGACAGAACATCGCACGGCTCCATCCCGACAGGGCGCATGTGCCCAAGCTCAACAAGGCGGTACTTGACCCCTGAGGACATCAGCATGATCTCCATGTCGCGGTGAAGCTCCCCGTCCATGACGCGGACATATACTATGACGCCTTTGTACGCGTCGTATTGGCTGTCAAAAACCAACGCTCGGAGCGGAGCGGCGGCATCGCCCTTTGGCGCGGGGATGTCGGTAATTATTCTCTCGAGGACTTCGTCAATGCCGATGCCGCGTTTGGCGGAAATCTCCGGGGAATCCTCCGCCGGAATGCCGATGATATCCTCTATCTCTTTTTTTACGCGCTTGGGATCCGCCGCCGGCAGGTCAATTTTATTGATGACGGGCATGATCTCCAGATTGTGATCGAGGGCGAGATATGTGTTCGCCAAAGTCTGAGCCTCGACGCCCTGCGCGGCATCGACGACAAGAACCGCGCCCTCGCAAGCCGCAAGCGACCGCGACACCTCATAGTTAAAATCGACATGTCCGGGCGTGTCTATCAGATTCAGCCTGTAAGCCTGCCCATCCCGCGCCGAGTAAGACAACCCGACGGCCCTAGCTTTTATCGTAATGCCGCGCTCACGCTCAAGCTCCATATTGTCAAGTATCTGGTCTTCCATGTCGCGCTCATTGACAGCCCCGCATTTTTCGAGAAGCCGGTCCGCAAGAGTCGATTTGCCGTGGTCAATATGCGCGATGATTGAAAAATTGCGAATATTTTCAGGCATATGTAAAATTCCTCATTTCCTCAATCACCACTATCCGTTTTCTCTAATTTTTCAATGAGAGCGTCTGTAGCGGCCCTGAGATCCTGAAGCCCGCACAACGCGCTGTTGAGTACCTCCGTGAACAAAGGCGTCTTGTTGTCGCGCTCTTCGCTGCGCCCCAAAATATAGTCTGCGGAAACGCCGTAATAATCGCAAGCCTTTACGACAAAATCAAGCCTCGGTTCGCGCGCCCCTTTTTCGTAGTGTGACAATAAGGCCTGCGAAATGCCGAGATCGGAAGCCACTTGTCGTTGGCTGAGACCTATCTGCTTCCGCAATGAAGACATTGCGATGCAAAAACTCTTCAATGCAGCACCCCCCTTAGCATCCATAATTATACTCGCAAATAAGTGATTTGTATAGTGGAAAATAAACGCAAAATAGTATACAATAATCACAAAACAAAAGAAGGTGTGAGAAGAATGGCAAGAAAATTTCCAAACCTGTTCAGCCCGTTGAAAATCGGCGGACTGACGATGAAAAACCGGATAATCTCAGCGCCGATGACCTACCCCATATTAACCGCCGACGGCTGCCTGACCCCGGAAGCAGCGGCATTTTACGCACTGAGGGCCAAAGGCGGGGCGGCGGTCGTGACCGTCAGCGAACTCATAGTCGACGGCAAAATGGGGAAATACTACCCCGTGCAAGTGACAATCGACGCGCCGAACTCGAAGGACAGCCTCGCCGCCGCGGCGCGCGCCGTGAGGAAACATGGCGCGATAGCAAGCATGGAGCTGTCGCACGGAGGGAGGCTTGCGCTAACGGAAGGCCCCGCGTGGGGGCCCGTCGATGAAACGAACAACGGTGCGCTCATCGTTAAAAAAATGACCAAAGCCGCAATCGACGGGGTGATCGAATCATACGCCAAAGCGGCGGCGCTGTGCCGCGACGCGGGCTTTGAAATGCTGCTCATACACGCAGGGCACGGCTGGCTGTTGGAGCAGTTCCTTTCGCCATCGACAAACAAAAGGGAGGATGAATACGGCGGAACCCTGAAAAACCGTTCGAGGCTTGCGTTGGAAGTCCTCAGCGCCATACGGTCGGAAGTCGGGCAGGGCTTTCCGTTGGAGCTGCGAATGAGCGCGGAAGAATACCTTGAAGACGGGTATGAGTTTGCGGAAGCCATCGAATTCGCAAAGCTCATAGAAGACAAAATAGACCTTCTGCAAGTATCGACGGGTTCGCACCATGACAGCTTTGACAAAACGCATCCGTCAATGTTCCATGAGCGCGGGGTAAACGTGCATTACGCGGCGGAAATGAAAAAGCATGTAAAAATCCCCGTATCGACGATTGGCGCGCTCAACGAACCGCAAATGCTGGAGGACATCATTTCTTCGGGGCGCGCGGACGCCGTCGTGATGGGGCGCGCGCTTTTGGCGGACCCATATCTCCCGCGCAAAGCGCTTGAAGGGCGCGACAACGAAATCGTCCGCTGCTGCCGATGCTTCACATGCATGGCGGAGCGGATCATTACGGGGCTGCGCGTCTGCGCGCTCAATCCGGTCATCGGACATGAATATGAGCACTGTTTCGCGCCTCCTGCGACAAAACCTAAGAAAGTGCTGATCGTCGGAGGCGGCCCGGCGGGGATGCAGTGCGCGCTCACGGCGGCGGAACGAGGCCATGACGTCACCCTTTGCGAAAAAACCGATTCGCTCGGAGGCGCGCTGAAAGCGGAGCGCGGCGTTTCATTCAAGTCGGACCTATATAAATACATCGAAGTCAAAGCGCTGCAATTGGAAAAAGCTGGAGTTGACGTCCGGCTTGGCACGGAAGTCACGGCGGAGCTTGCCCGCGAAATCGCTCCCGACGCTATAATAATCGCCTCGGGGGCACGCCCGCTGGTTCCGAGCATACCCGGGATCGAGAAAGCGGTCATGGCCGAAGCCCTGCCTGAGCATGGTGAGAAAACAGGCAAAAAAACCGTCATTCTCGGCGGAGGGCTCGTCGGCTGCGAAACGGCGGCGCATCTTGCGAAGGAAGGCCGCGACGTGACGGTCGTTGAGATGAAAGATGACCTATGCACGGACGCGAATCCGCGCCACAGGCCGCTCTTGCTTGCGGAATTGAGGAAAAACGTAAAATGCCTGACAAACGCGCGCGCCGTGCAGGTGACGGACGACGGCCTGCTCTGCGAGACGAAAGACGGCGAGGAGCTTATCCCCGCCGACACCGTAATCTGCGCGGCCGGCCGCGTCTCGGACAGCGCAGCTGCGGAAGCGCTCAAGGACTGCGCGCCGTACGTCGATTCGATAGGTGACTGCGTAAAACCGGCAAACGTAGCGCAAGCAGTTTTCCGTGGCCATTTCGCCGCGATTGATATATGACGGGGTTTGGGATATCTTAAAGTTGACTTATGTGTATGTCAGGAGTATAATGTGAGCATAAAACATATCGGGAGGTAAGGCATTGTGAATCGAAAAGCAAGATTGAACTTAAATATAGACGCAGATTTAAAAGAACAGACTTCATATATCCTGACTCAGATTGGTTTAGATTTTACTACGGCAATAAATGTTTATTTCAAAAGAATCGTTAGCGATAATAAGATACCATTCGACCTTTCCGCAAAACGTCATTACTCTATCGAGGAGGTAGCCGGTAACAATTGGAGAGAAGGCCTTGACGATATTGAGGATGATTGGGAATGAAATATACGCCTTTATTTACGGAATATTCCCGGACAGATTACGCGAAGCTCGATGGCAGTCAAAAAACGCAAGTGCTAAAATCATTGAGAAAAATCGAAAAAAACGGAATGAACACCGGTCAGCCTCTTCACGGTAAGCTTTGGGACTGCAGAAAGCTCAAGCATAGAAAACTGGGCTTGAGAGTGATTTTTCGGCAGTCTGAAGCAGGAATTGAGCTTATAGAAATTGTGGTAATTGGCAAGCGTGATGACGATGAAGCCTACGAAACTGCAACAGCAAGGTTAGGAAGAAATTGACAATGCTCATATATGACGCTGTATGCTGCCGATGCAATATATGACAGGCGCATACCCATTCGCAAAATCCTAAATAGTTATTCAATGATGAACTTGATTGAGTCACGCGCCCGATTATAGTACAATGAATTAGGGCGTGACGAAGCGAAAATATGAACAAAAGCATTCAAGCTCCGATTACAAACGGCTATATTGTTAAATAAGAATGGGCTTTGAACTCAGAGTTCTATGCTCATTGCTGCCTACACAATCCTCGCGCCGAACGGCCTGAGCGCCAACTTCGCTATCTTAAAGCATTGCAGGCCAAACGGGATGCCGATTACGGTGCAGCACAGTACAAGCCCGTTTACGGCGGCGGCTATAGCCAATGGGATTCCGCTGATAAGCAGCCAAAGTATGTTCACGACAAATGAAACCGCTCCGCCGCCATACTCTACTTCTTTGCCAAAGGGCGCGAAAGCCCA
>Ga0099364_10010440_pt1 | contig 12770 bp, 10 predicted proteins | sample TergutTh196P3_FD_73070 | JGI IMG/M metagenome (GOLD analysis project Ga0099364, IMG submission 73070) | Microcerotermes parvus P3 segment gut microbial communities from Pointe-Noire, Republic of the Congo - Th196 P3 | ecosystem: Host-associated > Arthropoda: Insects > Digestive system > Gut ... | reverse complement strand
TATTTCAATGTCACCATACTCATCAAAAACAAATTCTGCGGGATGCAGCATAATAAAAGCGTCAATTTCACCGCTCTCTAACAGCGGATAAACGGTATTATATGATGTTATTAAAATAGTTTCATACGAGCCAGGCTCGGTTACGGCTGCGACATCATTGATGGAAGAAGTGTTTGCTATAAATGCATAACGTAGTGGACGTGTTAAGGCGATTTCCTCAAGGGGCTGGCTGTCTTTAAGCCGTACGCTTACCATATAACGCAGTGTAATGAGATCTGTCGCAAGGATATAATCTCTGCGATCTTCTGTAAATCTTATATCGCTTGAAAAATGAACTGTGCCGTTATAAAGCTCCCTGATAATATCAAATACTTCTACATACTCAATGATAAAAGGAATCCCAAAAACGCCGGAGAGCCATTGGGAAAACAAGGCACTAAATCCGCCTGCATCTCCATTCTCCTTAATGAATGATTCGGTGCTTAAAACCACTCCTAAAGTAAAGTGCTCATATTGAGTTTTAAGCGCTTCCAGAGCTTTAACTTCTTCTTCTGTTACGCCCGGAACATCCCTAAACGTAATATTCTCAAATGATAAAACTGTCTGTTCGTTATTTTTTACACATCCAATAAAATTTATAAGAACGAGATAAGCAATAAAAATTACCATGGTAATATGCCTGATTTGTTTTATATTACTTTCCTTCATTGTAAATAACTTACCACGAATTGATATAAATCACAAGAGGTTTTTTGGGGAATTTTGATGAAATCAGCCCTTATCAAGAGGGAAACCGCGTATTTTTGATGCTGCGTTGCTTTACGGCCTGGTTAAGGGTTTGAGCCAGTTGACAGCCTCAAACCGCCTCAAAACAAAGATTTGGCAGTTTTGGGGAAAAAGATTTTTTTGCCGGTATTTTACTTAATGTAATTTTTATAAATTGGCGCATTACGCCTAACGTTCGGCGCCTGGCTGACTGCTGGTGGCGTGCAGTTGCCGTTGTTAGGCATCGGCGATTACCCATTCGTACCTGCTTGTGTCGGTTTGGGTAACTTTCGCATAATAAACATTATATGTAATAAAAAAAGCGCTGAAAAAATCAGAGATAAAATGAAAAGCACCATGGAAATTAATGAAATATTGCTGATTCTAAGGAGATGGGGATAAAAAAGTTCCGGATTAATCCCCGATAAAGACGGAATATCCTGCCAGGGCAGGACTATGGAAGCTATGCGCAGAAATAACAGCAGGGCCAGGGCCGGTAAAGCAGCAAGTATCAGAGCGTCGAATGCAAACAGAAAAAGGGCTTTCTTTTCGGATTTTAGACTGCCGGATAATATATCCCTGATATAATGCCGGCTCAGACTAACCTTGAGGGTCTGCCAGGCTTTGCGGAATTTTTTAATCTGAGGCCATAACAGGCTGAGAAAAAGCAGGGTTAAAAAGAGAATTGGGACAAGAACCGCCCTTTCCCGTAAAAGGCGGAACTGTGTTTCCAGGTTCAGAAAGAAAAAGTCCTGTTCTCTAAGCCCAAGGCTCCTTGTCCCGTTTTTTATTACAGCATCATCCTGAGCGATTAGAGCAAGTTCTCCGACTGTGCCGCCTCTGATGGAAGAAGGAATGTATATCTGACTGCGCTCCCTGCCGTCGTCTATTATCCCTGTTATTATCCAGGTTTCATTCTGCATCCTGAAAAAGCTGCCTGCAATATTATAACTCCCATAAATTGAAATTGCTGCTTCTTCGTTCAGAACCGCGTGTCTTTGTCTTCCTGTCCAGGCCTGCCCTGTAAAAAATGAGCCGTCAAGCATCAATAGACCCATGATTTGCGGGTATGCGCTGTTGGTTTCCACCAGCGTAACCGGAAAATCTCCATAGAAGAGGCTGAGTCTGGTGGGGGAGAAATTCTCGTATGTTAACAGGAATTCACTCGCAGAAAATTCTTCGATATCTTCAATATCAATTTTTGCCGCGCTCAATTCCACAGGGAAAATAAAAAAAAGGTTACGGTCTTTTTGAGCAAGGATAGACAGTATAACAAGACCGGAGAAGAAGGCAAAAAGACAAATTCCGCTTAAAAGAAGAAGTTTAATTTTCAAAAAAGTCCTCCGGATTACGAAGAGTTACAGTCATCCCTGAATAAAGAGCCTTGTCACTTAAAAGAACAATAGGGTCAAAAAATGTGAGTCCCCTGACAACAGAAGTATTTTGATGATCCGATTCACCTATATAAATGTTTATCCTTTCCAGGAAGTATTCTTCGCCCATGATTCCGCGCCGCCGTTTTATCTGGTATAGATAATAACCATCATTATCCTGAAAAATCGCCGCCGAAGGTACAAGGAGAAAAGATGCGGCGCTGGTTTTTTCAAATACTATATCAAAAGTTTCGCCGTCAGTGATATCGCCGGAAATTACCGAGATAGAAACAGATTTTCCATGTTCAAGAGGCCTTACACGCCACACAGTTCCCCTTAGTGTATGGCTTGTATTTCTAAGTTCACAAATATCTCCGGTGATTACAAAATTGTTATCAAGAGAAATCATACATTCAATGATAAACTCATTACCCAGACCTATAGAAGCCATAAGTGCATTCTCATGAAACAGTTTTCCCCTCTCTACATTCAAGTTAGTTATAATCCCGTCTACTGGAGCAAGTACAACACCGTTTTCCATGTATTTTCCAAGTGCGTCTCTTGCAGCATCACGGGACAACCTAAGGTTTAGAAGATCTAATTGCTTCAGTCTGAGAGAATGTTCAAGATCTTCTGCTTCTGCCTGGTATCTATAGAGCAGGCTTTGAAGATTTAATTCTGCGTTTATAAAATCATTTCGGCTGACAGAGCCCAGCTCGTATGCAATTTCTGTGTTTCTCAGTGTCTGTCTTGCACGGTTTATTTCCAAACTGATTATTCCGCCCTGTCCACTAAGGGATGCGGCGGCTGTGTCGGAGTTATCCGCCAGAGCGGCGAGGATGCCGCTCAGTCTGTTTCTTGAGCTCTGTATATCAAACTCCAGCCTTTCAATATTGTTGATTATTTCCAAATAACGCCTTTCAGCCGCAGCCATGTCAAAGTCCGTCTCAAAGAGTATCTGGCCTTCTTCCACCCAATCCCCTTCATTTACAAAGACCCTGCCCACAGTTCCTGTCGCTATTGCATAGATGGATTCTGTTTCGGCCCAGCGTGCTATCCCCCTGGCTATTTCAAGCTGGGACAGCGATCCCTGTCTTGGTCTTGTTCCGGTAACCTGCGGCATGTTGTATGTGTAGATGGTTCTGGAGAAGAATAGAAGAAGTACCAGAAAGGCAAATATAATGGCGCCCGTGTTTTTTTTGTTCAATTTCATTATTTAACTCCCGAAAGTTCAATGCCTTTTTCCAGGTCTTCCTGGCCTGTCAAAAGGAACCAGACAGGCAGAAACATGTAAACACATGATGCGGCGAATATCAGAGCTGTTCTGCCATCGGCCAGGCGGGAAAGGTATATTGACAGGGGTTCCAGCCTGAAGTCCTGTATAAAAATCACCGCCTGCTCCACCACATTCCAGTATTCAATAAATGTAAGCATGCAGAGAGCTGCAATTATGGATTTTAACTGTGGAATAAGAACATGAGTAAGAATATACCAGTTTCCCGCTCCGTCGATTTTTGCGGCTTCAAAATATGCCTGTGGAACAACTTTCATGCCCTGGCGCATAAGGAACACGCCAAAGGGAGAAAAAATCCCCGGTAGTATTATTGCAAGATAACTGCTCTGGATGCCGAAAATTGCTGCAATGATATAGTTTGGTACCAGTACCGCCTGCAGGGGCATAAGCATAACGACTATATAGACAAGAAAGAGCTTTTCTCTGTGTTTCCACTGCCATATACTGAACCCAAATGATGTAAGAATTCCGGCTGCCAAGGCACCTAATGTAACAGGCAGGGTTATTTTAAGAGAGTTAAAAATCAGCACCATAAAAGAAGGCTGATTTATAAGAACCCCCGCATACTGCTCGAGGCTTACAGGATTTGGAACAAGGACAATGTTCATAAACTTTTCCGTTATGCCGTCAAAAAGATCAAAGCTTGTGACCCTCGAGGAATAGTTTGTCGTAATAGCCCTTTCTGTCATGAATGATCCGGAAATTGTAACAATCAAGGGAAAGAGGAAAATTGCACCTAATAAAAGGAGCAGTGCAGTGATTAATCGTGGATTCCTGAACCTGATATCTCCTATTGACACTGGTTTTCTCATGTTGCAGCCTTCCTTTCCATACGTAAAAGGAACTGTGTAAGGAGGGCAATGATTAAAACAAGAATTGCAGTAGCCGATGTAAGCCTGGGATAGTTCAGAGCCAGGAACATATTGTTCATAAAATGCTGGAGTGTATATATGCTTTCATGAGGATAACCGCCGGTGATTAGGTATATTTCCCTGAAGATCTTAAAGGAGTTGATTATGGACATTATAAGAGCCAGTATGCCTGTGGGTATAAGGCAGGGAAGGGTGATGTGGCGGAAAGCCTTGAAAGGAGAAGCGTTGTCCATCCATGCGGCTTCGTAATAATCCTTTGGGATATTACCCAGCCCAGATAGAAACAGGATCATGTTATAGCCGCAGTTCTTCCAGAGAAAGATAAAGATCATAACCGGCATGGCCAGTGAAGAATCCAGCCAATTTACCTTGCCAATACCCAGGCTGTTTAGAATTCCGTTTAACGCGCCTTCGTAGGAAAACAGTGTCTTCCAGAAAAAAACCATAGAGCCTGACGGAATCACCAGAGGTATTAAAAAGATGAGGGTAAACCATCCACGGCCCTTAACAATACGGTTTACAAGCATGGCAATGCCAAGGGAAATTGTAAGATTAAGAGGTGTGGAGATACCTATAAACAAAAGAGTATTTGTAAGTCCTCTCATGTATGCCCGGTTCTGAAAAAGGGAAGCAAAGTTTGCAAGACCTATAAATGTACCGTTCACCGGCCTGTCTAAAAATGCGTAAACCATGGATAGGCAGAAAGGGAAAATAAAAAATATAAAAAACCCGATAAGCCCGGGCAATATAAAGAAAAATCCCCTGTCAATTATCCTGTTCCGTAGTTCCACAGGCTGCTCTTATTCGCTCAAATAAAGGGAAGCCCTGTTTTGCAGGTTTCGGGCAACTTCTCCTGAGGTTCTGGAGCCGTTAAAGAAAAACTGTACTTCTGCGGCTATCATGTCGTTAATAACAGTGTCTGTCACCACATAGGTGTTAATATTATCTGACAGGGCTTCCACCGCAGCATTGTACATTTCCATTGCCTGACGCTGCTGTTCATTTAAAGCTCCGCCTCCGCCCAGGACGGCACCTGAAAAAACAAATCCTGCTTTTTCCTGCCGGGCTTCATTATGTATGGGAAATCCAGAGGTTGCAAAGTTGGTGGAGAGCTGCATTTCCATGGAGAGGAGGAATTTTAAAAAAGCCCAGGCTGTTTCCTTGTTTGTTGACTGCGAATTCATTGCAAAGCCCTGGTTAAACGTAAAGGGAACAGAACCGTCCGCATTGGCTTCAATGCCTGCAATTTCATCGTCTGTTTCTATAGCTGCCGCGCCCCCTGCCAGACTCATTCTCATCATCATGCCTAAGTCTCTTGTAAATATGGAAAGAAGGTTTACACTTGTGTTATTTTTAAAATAGAACCTGTCTGTGGGTGCAGTCATTGCCTGCTGTCTCATCTGCCCTGCCTGCTCTTGGGCTGTAACTCCGCGGGGAATAAAACCCTGTTCAGCAAAATTTCTTACAGAGTCAAGCATCCCGGAAAATTCCCCGTCCAGGAAGTTTACCCTTCCTTCATCAAGACTAACAAATGACCTTATATTTTGATTCAACAGAAGATTAAACATTCCGCCCGGGCCGCGCATATGATCCTGTGAATTGAACAATCTGTATGTTCCGTCATATAGCGGTGTCCCAATGCTGAACAGATAATCTGCATTTAACGATCTGTGGATTCCTAAATCAGCCGCTATATCTAAGGGAAGCAGGGTGGAATCGTAGGTAAAATAATTAAAGGAATAATCCAGAGGAATAAACCATGTTCCGTTACCATAACGGACAGCGTCAAAGATGTTCTCTCTGTAATCCGCTCTGATAAAAGCCGGATCCAATTCCATGTATGGATCAAGGTTTTCCAGAACGCCGCTCCCGGCAAATTTATGCAGAGGCAGTATATCCATTGCATAAAGATCCGCACCGGCACCGCTCATCAAACTGGTGTTCACACGGCTGAGGTAGTCCAGCCTGGCCTGGGGGTTATCCTGCATCTGCATCTGCATTACCTGAAAGTCTCCCTGTCCGCCCGTTCTTACTTCCGGCATTTCCGAGAAGGTTTCTATGTTCACCCTGGTTCCAGGATACATGGCTTCAAAGAGCCTTGCAGCTTCTTCAAGAAAACTCCTGTAAGCCATGGAATCAAAAGCAGAGACGGTTATTTCTCCCTGCACCGGCCGGGTGAAGAAATCTTCTGCCGGGCCGCTTTCGGAATTTTTACTGCCGCTGTTACCGCATCCTGTAAGAGCAAGAAAAAAAACCAGAATTGTTAAAACCCAAAATACGCGTTTCATTTTTCCTCCGTAAATTATCTGTTGTAGTGTAATTATTATTAAAATAGGCAGTTATTCTGAATTGTTACTGAATATTTCCTGTAGTTTTTCTGAAGTTATGTTTTACGGCTGACTCTCCCGCCAGTTCCAGCTCCATGTGGAAAAGCACTCCATCGGGGGAGTTCTCAAGGGAAAAAGGTACTGACATGCGATCAAGAGCTCTTTTTACTATTGCCAGCCCAAGGCCGCTTTGAGCGCCATGTCTCAGGTTTGCATTTCTGGTTCTCGCAGCATCAGTCCGGTAAAATGGCTCAAAGAGTTTTTCTATAAGTGCAGGTGGTATTGTTGTACCTGTGTTAAGAATGCCAAGTTTTAGGCATTTCTTTTTTTCTGCTGAAATTATTACTGTACCGCCTTCGGGAGTGTTCTGTATCGCATTGGCCAACAAATTGGAAAGTACTCTTTGTAAAAGGTGTCTGTCACTTTTTATCATTACTGCGGGAAATTCACCCAGAATTTTGAGGCATAACTGTTCCGCTAGATGTCTGTATTCATCAAGAACATTTTCGCCAATTTCCCTGAGATCCAGGGATTCCATGTTAAGATTGGATTCCTCTCTTAACTTCACAATTTCCAGAATTTCTGTAACAAGGCGGGCCTGCGAGTCCAGTGTGTTCAGGCACTGCCTCAGATATTTTCGATGATCTTTATAATCGCCTACTCCTGCCAGCATTCCCTCTACTATTGCTCTGGCAGCAGCAATAGGGGTTTTTAACTCATGAGATGCAGCGGAAAAAAACAGACGCTGATTCTCTTCCATGGTGCGTTCCCGTATTATCTCGTCTTCAAGAGGCTTGGTAACTTTTTTTGCAAATAGAATGGCGCCAAGAGAGGCGATTAAAATCATTAAACCCAGAGCCAGAAAAGATCGTCTTAATAAATCTCCGTATTGAACTAACTCGGAACCCAGGCCATAGCCGGTAAATACAAATTCGCCATCCGAACCTTCGCGCTGATTTACAATCCCTGCTCTGTATTGGAGTCTGAGATGCTGTCCTGCATTTTCTGGCAGTCCTTCCATAAAATCTGTGGTCGAGAACATAACCCTTCCGCTGCCTTCCTGGATCGCAAAATTAAAAGATTGATTGCGGCTGGCAAAAGTACGCGCCGCTTCTGTAATATCATCGGGGGTGCTATCCCTGTCCGCCAATACTGCAATAAGGGGCTGGAAGGAAGCTGATAGCTGGCGCTGCTGTTCTTCCCGGTAAAATGTCAGAAACTGCCTTGCAAAGAGCAGAACCGTCCCAAGGCTCATCAACAGTAAAAGCAGCATTGTATATGCAAAAATCTTGCCAAAGACATTTCCGTTGGTATTTTTTTCTTTATTCATTTTACATTTTCCATCATATATCCGACACCGCGGACTGTTTTTATTATTTTTCCGGGCAGTTTCGCCCTAAGATTTTTTATATGGGTGTGAACTGTCCCTTCGCTGCTGTAATAATCATAACCCCAGATCTTCGTTAACAGGGTCTCGTGGGATATAACCCTGTTTTCGTTATTTGCAAGAAGGGAAAGGATCTCAAATTCCCGGAGAGTAAGGGATAGCTCATTTCCTTCCCAGAATGCCTTAAAGGTTTCACGATTCAGGCACAGAGGGCCCGCATGAATCTCTTTTTGCAAAGCACCGCTTCGCCTTAAAAGGGCTTCCACGCGTTTTAAGAGAACCTGAATTGAGAAGGGTTTTGCAACAAAATCATCTGCCAGATTATCAAAGGCCTTTAGCTGGGGACTGTCTCCGGAGAGGGCCGTGATCATCATTACAGGAATATCACTTGCCTTTCTGAATTCTCTTAAAATCTCCTGTCCGTTCATTCCTGGAAGCATAATATCCAGAATAGCCAGGTTAAACTTTTTGTCAAATAGACGTTCACATGCTTCCTGACCATTTGTACAGAGCTCAACATGGTAACCAGTATCCAGAAGAAATGCTTTAATGGAGCTGCCTATATGCTCGTCATCTTCGGCAACTAATATGTGTATGTCCATTTTGTTATCAATATACCATAACATAACATGACAATCTGAAGATTGTCTGAAGCTGTATTATTTATTGCCCTAATGGCTGGAAAAAAAGTGTTATTTGTAATATATTGACCCTATGTGGCACCCCAAGATGGAAGAATTCAATGACCGTATGAAAATTCTTTTCGATGAGGTTGACCACTATATAGAAGACCTCTACCACGGAAAATACAGCCTGCATCCGGTTCGTCCCATCAGAGGAGAAACATCCAACCCCGAGGCAGACGGTTTATTCAATATAGGTGCCAGATTTACACCCGGGTTTGGCTCGGAGCTGGGCAGGGGTTACATTATCGATGTAAAGATTTCTACCCTGGAAAACATTGATGACAAAACACGCCGTGAAATCCAGACAGCAGTTGCAAAAAAAACAGAAGAGCTTCTTCCTGTTCATTTTCCTGAAAGGAAACTTTCTGTGCAGAGAGATATTAAGAATTATAAAATACTCGGGGATTTTTGCCTGGGAATTGTTTAAATTTGCTTAACGATGTAACGGTCTTGCATCCTTCATTGTTAATGATTATTATATATAGCAGGGCATTTTTGTCCGTGTATTATGGAATCTGCATCTGCGGGTTTTAAAAATTAGTACTTGGAAGTGAGTTATGAAACGATTTTTGGCCATTTCAGCAAAACTGGTATTGCTGGTAATGTTGAGCATCTTTGTCCTTTCTGCCTGTAACAAAGATGATGCGGATTCAGTTTATGTTCTCGATAGAGACACAAGTTATGCTCTGGGCATGTTTATGTCCAGTTTTATGACCAGCCAGTTAGGGCTGCCAGTTTTACAGTATGATTATGACGCTTTTAGGGACGGTTTTAAAGCTTTTAATGAGGCTAATGAAACCCGTTTTTCCATGGATGATGCTATGGATCTAATCATGGCTCTCATAGAAGAGATTGACGCACGGGAAAACGAAGATTTATGGGCTATAGGTCAGCAGAATATAATTGATAGTGCTATCTTCCTGGAGGAAAACGGAGGGCGTCCTGAAGTAACAACAACCGCCTCCGGTCTTCAGTATGAGGTTTTATCCCCGGGATTTGGGAACTCCCCCGGACCCAGTGATTATGTCAGGGTTCATTACGAAGGAATGCTTCTGGATGGTTCAGTTTTCGACAGTTCCTATATGTGGGGAGAGCCTGTTGAGTTCAGCCTTGAATGGGTTATTCCCGGCTGGAGCGAAGGGTTACAGTTAATGAACGTTGGGAGTTCTTATCGTTTATATATTCCTTTCGACTTGGCTTATGGCGCAGAAGGCGGCGGGCCCATACCTCCCTTTTCCACCTTGATCTTTGATGTGGAGCTTCTTGAAATAATTTTAGATTAATAGGGAAACTGCATCAGGTATCTTTCAGGGTAGTAATTACCCTGAAAGATAATCTTTAATTATCGAAACCAGAGAATTTTCGTTAATCTTTACTATGTCCTGCTCACGGATGGAACTCTCCATTGAATCCGAGGCATGGGCGGTGTTTACCATTATGCTGCTTCCAAATTCCCGGCGTACTGTCCCTATCGGAGCCTTTAGGGGGTCTGTGGGCCCCAGTACATCCCTGATTTTCTGAATAGCATTTTCACCCTCATAAAGAATGATCATGCATTTTACATCGCTGGGCTTGTCTTCATCTCCGGGAGGGCAGGAGTCGGGTCTGCGGCCGGACATGAATTCTACAATTTTGTGAAATTCATTTGTTGCGAATTTGCGCCCTATGCTTTCGCTAAGAATTTTCTCCGATTCATCATCGAGGGGTAGTTCCAGTTCCCTTTCCAGTATTTCTCTTGCCTTTCGTCCATAATCAGGAGCCAGTCTCTCTACAAGATTCGCCTCAACAGAGCCGTAAAATTCCATGGCATGGTTAAGAGAAAAGCGGAATATTTTGGTTCCTACAAGCCTTAAGCCTGTTCTGGAGAACATGTCCATAATGGAGCCTGGTTTTACCGAACCGGAATTCCAGTTGTCGGGTTTTATTATCACCAGAGACTGTTCAATTTTTGAAGGGTCTTTGTATGTGATGTTCCGGACAATGTTTTCCTTTCCTTCAAGGAAGTTTGCCAGCATTCTTAGATCCCCGTCGGCCTCACTCTGCTGTCTGGGAGTCAGTACCGCCGGTTCAAAGTAGTATATTTTTTCGGGGTCGTCCTTGTAAAAAACCATATCCGCGTAGGTATCACGGATTGTTTCGCCTAACATGACATCTACTTCGACATTCTGCGGATAAATATGTCCGCAGGCATGAAGGAGCTGCTCGCAGGGTTTCTCTCCCTTGAAAAGCAGGAGCAGTGTCCTGTGGGGTCTGCCTCCGCCCGGAGCAACTTTTTCTTCCATGTAGTCAGCAAGAAGAACAAGCTGATTCTGGGGAGCCCTGAGCCTAAGACTGTTGGCATATTCCCTGGAAAATGCGTCATCTGGAGCAAATAACTGTGCGCCCACCAGTTCCAGTTCTGTCCGTGAAAGCAGCCGGGATAAAACCCCGCCTGTTCTGCTTTTTACCAGCGTATGAGGGGTAACCATAACGTAAGATAATGTATGCTTCATATATGGGATAGCATAATCTACTATTTAACTTTTGTCAAAGTTCCTGTAATGTAAAACAAACCCGGAAAAGCTGGAGAGGAAAAATGTTAAGTACTATGCGGAACATTGGCATCATGGCTCATATTGATGCCGGTAAAACAACAACCTCCGAGAGAATCCTGTTTTATACAGGCCGAAGCCACCGCATTGGCGAGGTAGATGACGGCGAAGCAATTATGGACTGGATGGAGCAGGAACAGGAGAGGGGAATCACCATCCAAAGCGCCGCTACAACCACCTATTGGCGTCGAACCTGTGGTTCGCAGACTGGTAGTCCGCAAACAGGGGAAAAAACACGTTATCAGATAAACCTCATTGACACACCGGGGCATGTGGATTTTACCGCGGAAGTGGAGAGGTCTCTCAGGGTGCTTGACGGAGCAATTGCTGTGTTTGATGCCGTCCAGGGGGTGGAGCCCCAGACCGAAACAGTCTGGCGCCAGGCGGATAGATATAAGGTACCATGCCTGGGTTATATCAATAAAATGGACAGGGTTGGGGCGGATTTCTTTTATGTGCTGGATGATATCAGGGCAAAGCTCAATGTTAATGTCGCAGCCCTTCAGGTTCCTATTGGAAAGGAAAGCAGTTTTGAGGGGGTTATTGACCTGGTGGAAATGAACGAGATTCGCTGGGATGCCTCCACTGACGGGGAAAAGATGGACATTTCGCCCATTTCACCCGAACGCGAAACTCATGCAAAAGAGTGGAGGGAAAAACTCATCGATACCCTTTCGGCAGTCTCCGATCCTGTTACAGAGTTGTTTCTGGCCGGCGAGGAAATCCCCGTTTCCCTTCTCAGGGATGAACTTCGAAAAGCGGTTCTTGGCCGGCTGATTCTTCCGGTTTTTGCCGGAGCTTCCAGAAGAAACATAGGCGTCCAGCCAGTAATTGACGCGGTAGTTGACTATCTTCCTTCTCCGGATGAAGCCAGAAGTACAGTTGGGCATCACCTTAAAAAAGAGGAAGACATCCCCATTCCCTGTAATTCATCCGCCCAGCCTTTGGGGCTGGTGTTCAAGATTCAAAACGAAAGGGAAGCGGGAAGTCTCTGTTATGTGCGTATGTATTCGGGAACCCTTAAGCCGGGAATGGTGGTTTACAATGTGGGAAAGAAAAAGCGGGAAAGGGCAAACAGAATCCTCAGGATGCATTCCAACAAGTCCGAGCCCCTCGATGCCCTGGCTGCCGGCGACATTGGTGTAATAATTGGCATGAAGGAGGCCCAGACCGGAGACACCATAGGCAGCGAGGGCTGGCCCGTGACTCTGGAAAGAATGCAGTTCCCCGAACCCGTTATCTCCGTTTCCATGGAGCCCGGAAACCTTTCTGAGCAGGAAAAACTAAAAGATATTTTGGCTCTGCTTTCCAAGGAAGATCCCACATTCATTGCAAAAGAAAACGATGAAACCGGACAGTTGATTATTTCCGGCATGGGAGAACTTCACCTTGAAGTGCTGGTTAAGCGTATACTCAAGGAGTTTAATGTCAGCGCCAGGGTGGGAAATCCACAGGTCACCTACAGGGAATCAATC
>Ga0099364_10010439_pt1 | contig 12770 bp, 10 predicted proteins | sample TergutTh196P3_FD_73070 | JGI IMG/M metagenome (GOLD analysis project Ga0099364, IMG submission 73070) | Microcerotermes parvus P3 segment gut microbial communities from Pointe-Noire, Republic of the Congo - Th196 P3 | ecosystem: Host-associated > Arthropoda: Insects > Digestive system > Gut ... | reverse complement strand
TGTCGTATCTGGATTTGTGCCGGTGCCGACATTTCTATCTGCAAGGCAACGAGGCGGTCACGCAACCGGTCAATGATCACGTTGGTCCGTTTGAGTTCGTCCTGTTGGAACTCCGTGTTGAAAATCTCGACGACAGTTCTGCCTCGAACAACATTGAGATGGTCTTTATACCGTTTGCGGAGCTGCTCGACCACGATTTCCTGTACCCGAACCTCAGCCTCTTTTTCCAAAATCTGCTGTTCAATCTTCGCCGTTATCGAACGCCGCATTTCGACGGCCTTTGTGCCGAGTGCTTTTGCGCGATATTCGTTCATTTTTTTGTCGGTCTGACGCAACCTCGCCTCAAGGTTCCGAATCTGCGGATCGTCCGTATCCAGCAGGTATTTTTTAATGTTTTCCAATCGGTTCTCAAATTCACTCTTCTGTCGAGACAAGCCAAGCAAATAGGGGTCGTTTTCAACGGCGACGATTAGTACCGATTCAGGAATGTCGTCCGGCATTTCACGGACAAAACAGTTAAGTGCCGCCAACTCCGCCTGCAAGACTGCGAGCTTGACCTCGGCAACGTGGAGTTCGCGGCGGAGTCTCTCCGACGGCCCAATAGAATTTTTGAGGCCGCTGTTTTGTTCATTTATCATCCGGATGTCATCTTGAAGCAACCTTGCGAGATTTTGTTTCCGGTTGAGTTCAAGCTTCAATTGGTCGATTATTCTGGCGTTCCAATCACTGCTCTGTGCGCGGCCGTATTCGGCCAGGACATCGGCGATGGCGTTAACGATCTCGGCGGCGGCATTCGGGTCTCCGGCGGTGAACGACACGGTAACCATTTCCGATTGCGGCTGCCGTCGGATTTGGAGATTTCGAGCCAGCCATTTTACGGGGTCTTTGTGTCGCCGGATTTCGGGAAGCTGCGAGATTTCCGATTTTTCGAGGACCTTGTTGAGAATCAGCGGACTGCGCATCAAATCGACCTGCGTGCAGACGAAGGACTCATGGTTCTGCCCCTGTTCTTCTGCGTAAAGGTAATACGGCTTCCGGGCAAGCATCTGAATCCATGCGGTTGCCGTGTATGTTGGCGGCCAAAGAAACGCAAAGGCAACGACGACCAACACTGCAACCAAGGCGACACACAACCGACAACGGCAACGCTGCCGTTTAGGAGAATCCGGTGTGGCGGAACTTTGCCCGGAGTCAGTCATTGCGGATGAAGGGAAAGCGGGTGCACAACACGAAACGGTACCACGTCCGGCCGGAGGCGCGGTAAGGAAAGACGAGGCGAACTATTTGCCGGTTCTCAGCCGCAACCGCAACCGCATTTTTTGACCGGCCTGATCTCAGCCAGTTCGATGACCGCGCCGTCGTGTTCGATGAACGCAAAGCGCAGACCTGCTTCCGGAACGCTGTACGGCGGATTAATCACCTTTTTGCCCACCAGGGCGGCGTCGAGATCGTCGACGGCGAACGCAACGTGCGCCTTCGTCCGGACGAGTTCGTGCATCGGACTATCGGCGGCGAATTTGATCCATTCGATGCCGTAGGGATCGGCATCCGGATCGGTGAAATGAACTTTCATATCAGGCAAATAACCGGCCCAATTTTTTTCGTCCGTCGTCGGAATACCAAAGTGTAAATACTTCATAGTTTTGATAGGGTTGGAGGAACGTGGGACACAAGCATTGGCTCAGTGTAACCATGCAGCGTCGGAAACGCAAGAGTTAAGCGGGAAGACCGTTGAAGGAAACGTATTTATTTTAATGAGAAGCCGTGGTACGGGTGTCCGCGAGTCTCTCTTAAAGCACTCCAACGACTATGGGATCACCGGACACGCCCCGAAAAATTACGATTTCGGAAGGCCCGCCCGTTTGTCATTGGTGACGATTCCGTTCGGGGTCGTTACCATGCGGATTTCGATTTGGTGCGCGTTGGTCGTTGCCGACGATGGGAAAACGGTTACACTACCGTAAACTTGTAGTCCCATCCAATTCATTCGGGGCATCCGCTCCGACTCTAATTATGCCGCGTTTTGTCATTTTGGAACACGATCGTCCCGACCTTCACTGGGACTTGATGCTTGAATCGGGCGATGTGCTGGCGACTTGGGCGTTGCCGCCGCAACCGTTCGGTGAGTTTCGGTGTTCGGCAAAGTGTCTGCCCGATCATCGGAAATGCTTTCTCGACTACGAAGGCGAAGTTTCCGGCAATCGTGGTAGCGTGCGCCGCATCGACGCCGGAAACTTCCAATGCCTCGATAAACAGCGGTTTCTGTTGCACGGAACGGTTTTTGTCGGAGTTCTTGAATTCCAAATGGATTCCTGCGAGTTTCACCCGTCCGGGACTTCCACCGATTAAGGAATTGAGGGCCTATGGGGAGCAACAAAATTTCGGTACACGCCCGAAATCAAGATTTTCCTATACTACCGCTTGCATTTTTCTTTCGGAGCGGGAATAATGATAGAGAGTTTTTCCTCGAACCGTTCTTCACCAAGGAGTTCACGATGTTTCGCTCGACATTCTGCTTGGCGGCACTGGTCGCCGTTTGTTTCGGCGGTCTTTCCGTCGCCGATGAACCGGTCTATAAATCGCCTTACGGTCTGACAGCAACAAAGGACGGATCGACGATTTACGTTCTCCTCCATGACGCCAATGAAATTGCCGTTTTGAATACCGCCGACGACACGATTGCCCGAACGATCTCCGTCGGCAAACAGCCGAACGCCTTCCGGCTGAGTCCCGACGAAAAGACACTGTATGTCGCCGTCGGCGGATACCGGGGATTCCTGCAAGCCGTCGATCTCGCCTCCGGAAAAGTTGTCAAGGAAGTTCCGACCGGCCATTCGCCTTGGGGTGTTTCCATTACGCCGGACGGAAAGAAAGCCTACGTTAGCAACCGTTTCAACGGCGATATTTCGGAATACGCTCTTCCCGAAATGGAACTCGTCCGTCGAATCAAGGGAATTCGGGAAACCCGCGCATCCGCTGTTACACCGGACGGAAAGACCGTTTTCGTCATCAATTTCCTGCCGAACGATCCGAACAACATCCCGGAAGACCCCGATGCCCTGATCGACGTTGCCTCCGAAGTTACCGCCATTGACACGGCAACCGGCGAAACGACGAACATCCGCTTTCCGAACGGAAGTCACAGTCTGCACGGTATTTGCGTGTCGCCGGATGGTCGTTACGTCTACGTAACGACGACGCTCGCCCGATTCCAGATGCCGACGACGCAACTCGAACGCGGCTGGATGAGCACCAGCGGCATCACGGTCATTGACGCCGAAAAGCGGGAATTCATCAACACCGTTCTGATCGACGACGTTGACCTCGGTGCGGCGAATCCGTGGGGTATTACGACCTCTGCGGACGGCAAACAGGTTTTCATCGCGGTGTCCGGAACGAACGAACTGATGATTATCGATACCGAGCCGATGCACAAAAAATTGGATTCGCTGATTAAGGACACACCGTCTGCCGAACAAGTCGGCGGCGGCGGAAGTTCCTCGGCGAAAGCCAGCGACGTACCAAACGACTTGGCCTTTCTCGTTGGTATGAAAAAGCGGATCAAACTCAACGGCAAAGGCCCGCGGCCTATCGTTGCCGTCGGATCGAATGTCTATCTCGGTATGTACTTCGACGACTCGCTCCAAAAAGTCAATCTCAACGCCCCCGGCAATCCGAGAGGAACCGAAGTCTCCTTGGGACCGAAGGCTGAACCGAACGCTGTCCGACTCGGCGAACTCTATTGGAATGACGCAACGCTGTGTTTCCAACTTTGGCAAAGTTGCGCGACCTGCCATCCCGATGCCCGAATGGACGCTCTGAACTGGGACCTGCTCAATGACGGACTCGGCAATCCGAAGAACGCCAAGAGTCTGCTCTTGGCACACAAAACACCGCCGACGATGTGGGAATCGGTGCGGGACAACCCCGCAAGAAACGGCTGGGATACTGCAGAACGGGGAATCGAATGCGTCCGGACGGGGTTCCAGTTTATTCTGTTCTCGATGCCGGACGAAGAAAAGAGTCAGAAAATCGATGCCTATCTCTATTCGCTGGTCCCGCTGGAAAGCCCGTACCTCGTCGACGGCAAACTCAGTGAAAGCGCGGAGCGGGGCAAGATCATTTTCGAGGACCCGAAAGTCGGTTGCGCGGTGTGCCATCCGGCTCCGCTTTTCACCGATATGAAGATGCACGATGTCAACAGCAAGGTTTATTATGATCGGACAAGTGAGTTCGACACGCCGACGCTGATCGAATGTTGGCGCACCGCACCGTATTTGCATGACGGTCGGTACGTTGATATGAAAGACGTTTTCAAACACGGTTTGCACGGCGATGTCGAAGGCGACATTGAGGGATTGACCGACGAACAACTCGACGATCTGGTCGAATATGTGTTGTCGTTATAAGCTTTGGTAGGTCAGTTTCTCCGAAACTGACTCTATTAAGTTTGGTAGGCAGTTTCTCCGAAACTGACTCCGACTTTCGGAGAAAGTCGGCTACCGAGGGTATTTCTTGAAAATTTGAAAATTTTTAGGCCGAAAGTTTGCTTTCGACGTAAAATGCGTTAGAATGGGGTGGTGTTGTGCGCGTCGCCAATCATTAACGTTGAAAGGAACACGTCTATGCTCAAAACGCTAGGAATCGTCAAAGGCGCGTTATTGACCAGCAAACAAAAACGTCATCTTGCCCGGTGTCTGGAAGGCAAGTCGGTGTTGGAATGGGTTGTCCGCCAAATGACCGACTGCGAGTCGTTGAGCGGTGTCGTCGTTTTAGCCGACGCCGGGGAAAAGGGTGATGTCGTTCGCACCCTGACACCAAGCGATGTACCGGTTTTCTCTGCCGCCGCACCGGATACGCTCGGATTACTCTTACAAGTCATAGAACGATTTCCCGTCGAATCCTGTGTATTCATCGGTTCCGATTGGCCGTTTATTGATCCAACGTTGATCGATCAACTCGTTCGAACGGCAGAACTGGAAAGGAATTGCGATTACGCCGCCTATCAGTTTACAAACGACGTTTTTTCTGCTGGTCGTCCCTACGGCCTCTTCCCGGAATGGTATCGGACGAGCGCGCTCCGCAAAGCGGTAAAGAAAATCGAAGATCAGGTACATCGACAGTTGCCTGGCTCGTTCTTTCTTGACCATCAGGACAAGTACGTCGTCGAATTGCTTCCACCCCCAGCCGGACTGGATAGCGACGACCTGCGTTTCTCGTTCGACGATGAACGGGATTGGGACAATATCGTCGAATTACACGATGCGATGGGACTCGAAGTTCTGGACTGCCGAAAACTTTCCGTCCTGTTGAGCAGTGCAATTCATGGCCGTGAATTGACAGTTCACTGACGACAAAGTTTCCGCCCAACCGACGTTACCCAGCATTGAACCCAGCGTTTCGCCCGGCTGGAGACGAACATAATGTCACCGTTCGGCAAATAAGTCGCCTCAATGTCGTCGAATTCACCGGTCGTAATTTGCCGCAGTCCGCTGCCGTCGACGTTTATTTCGTACAGATTATAGGACTTCGAGTTGCCGGGTCTGTACGAAAAGAGTATCTTTTCGGCGTCGTAATGAACGACCGGATCGCGGACGGCACCTTCCGGATCGTCAAGCAGCGTTTGGACTTCCTTCGTATCAAGATCAAGGATACAAAGTTTACCTCCGTTATGCGGAAACGGTCGGCGGTTTTCATCGTGGGCGAAGTAACCGAAATTGGCGTACCAATGTCCGTCGATTCCAAAGGAGCGCACGGCGAAGACGATTTTTTGAACGTCTTTCATCGGTCCGGCCCGGAACGGTGCCAAAAGATCGAACTCCGGTCGTTCCCAGATAGCAAGCGGTTTGTTTTCCTTTCGGAGCGCGACGTAATCGTACAAGATCAAACTCTTGTCGAGGAGTCGGATGGTGATTTCGTTGACACCGTCCGTGAGTGAACCGGCAGGAATCGTGAAGAGCATTGCCCCTGGGTTGCCACGCCACGTCGTATTGTGGATGATGTTGGCGTGTCCGACGGGACGAGGAACCTGCGTCGGCAGTGTGGCGCCGTTGACGGTCACTTCGGTTTGCGACATCCGGTCGTCGAGCGTTGCAAGATAGCCGATAACAAGGGTCAGCGGTTCGGCGTTCGCCTTGGAGTCAAACTTGATTGTGAACGGATGGACCGGTTCGCCTCTGGCCCAACCGCGATCCATCGGAGCGGGATGGACGAACGGCCAATCGATTTCCGGTTTGCTTTTTCCGACGACGAATTCAATTTTTCCAGACGGAAACTTTTCATGATACATCGGATAGCCGCCGCCTCTTGCAAGGGCAAATTCGTCACAAAACGCATCGGGCTGACCGATGCAAAAAATGACGTCCGGTTCGAGGCTTGGTTGTGTTTCCTGCGCAAACAACACAAATGGAAAACACGCAAACAAGGCGGTCCAAAGGATTGTTTTCATTTTCATGGCGGAAGTTCCCTTGCTGGCGCTTCGGGGTCTGCGGCGTTTCCGGTTTTGTTACGTCGAAGGTTTCGTTTGGCAATGACGTTTAAATTCAGGCCGGAAATATAGAAAATCTTCCCCATGCCCTCCTCTTACCGCTTTCCCATTCGGTACGTATCGATCAGCACCCGATCTGCGTCGGCAAACTGCTCAATCATTGCAGCTTCGACGACGAACACGACAACGGATTGCTGTCCGTCTTGGTCCGTTAGTAGACTATAAATCCAACGAAGTTCGAGATCCTCGACACTGCCATCGATCATAACGTTGAAGTCTCTGTATCCGAACTTGTTCTCGACTTCTTCGGCAAAGACAACCTGCCCGAAGTTTTTGCCGAGTCCATCGCTAAGCTCTTTCTGAAATCTGGCAAGCGTCGTCATTGTTTTGACGTCGACTTTGCCCATATCGGCAATGTTACATTGGGCGACAAGTTCGCCGCGATGCAGTTTGCGCAGAATCGTCGTCATTGAATTGTCCTGGAAAATATACCAATCGCGTCCATGAGAAAAACGCCATGGTCCTTTACCACCATCGTATTTTAGTGTCAGCAGTTGGGCCGTCGGTTGCAATCGAACGTCGACCATAAAATTGTCGGTTAATTTCTGCGGTTTGTCAAGCGGTGAAATCTTGACCTGTAGCCGAGCGACGAGTTCCAAACCGGGAGTCACATGGCCGATGGACCGATTTTCTTCAATCAGGAGACCGAGCCAGTTGATACGTTTTGCCGCAATGTCGAACTGGTACTTTGCGCGAATCGACATTTCGGTTGCAGCACCAAGATAGATGCCGCTGACGTCGCCGACGATTTCAATCATCGCCATATTGTCGGCAACCGCCGTCAGCACAGCTTCGACGTTACTTTCCGTTACTGCATTGATGGAAAGGAACGATCGTAACACGCCATCGGTAATCTTCCACGCCTCTCCAACTTTCACCTCTTTGTTCGGCAACAACCGGTCGAGCGTTAACGTGTTACCGGGAAGGTCTTCGATCAGTAACAGCTGTTCGCCACGGAGCGAACCGTTCGGCGAAAAAAGTACCACCTTGTCATTTTCCAATGAACCGATAATCGTCCGCAGACTTTCATCAAGTTCGGGATTTTTTGCTTCTTCACCGATGATCATCTTGGCTTTCGCCAGATCGTATTCACGAACACTCATTAAGGGGCCACTGGAGGCGACCGAAAATTTGGCGATGCGTTCTTCATAACGGAAACCAGCGACAACTTCCATCTTGTCAGTGGTCGCTTTGAGATTACCGTCAAGTTGTTTGACGTCGCCGGTAACCTCGAGCAACGTTTCGACGAGATCGGTTGTCCCAATTGTGCGGTCACTGCGAAGAAGATACGTGTCCTCGGAAAGTTTTACCTCTCCATTTTTGTTGTGCGGCAATTTGGATGGAGCGGAATCCGTCGCTTCCACCGGAGCGACGGTTTTCGGTAACGGGTTCCTTTCAATGATCTCTTCCACATCATCGGTCGTCGGTTCAAGCGCTTTGCTCGATTGGCCCCAGACGACGCCTTTGCCGGTTCCGCTCTGCGCAACCTTTACCGAAGAGTCGACTTTGTCGGCGACATCGTCGTTATCGACCGCATTTGAGGTTCCAACTTGGTTCCACTGTGCATCATTCGTCCCCGTAGCGTCAAGCAAACGGGTGAAGGCCAAAAAAGCAATCAAAGCAAGCACACACGGCGCAAAAAGACGCATGGTTCAACCTCATTCAAACGTAGGGGAGAAACGACTCGACGGTTGCCTAGTTTATCGACTGTTAAAGTCGGCAATCTTTAACGAAAATGCCCAAAAAACAGAGTTTGCGGATTTTGCGCAATAGGCCGTTGTATAACCCCAAAATTTCGTCATTCCCGCGCAGGCGGGAATCTAGAGCATCGACGTAGTTGAGTTTGTTTCATCGCCGTAACCTTTTGCCATTAAAGACTATGTGAACATTTGCCCTCTAGGCCCCCGCCTGCGCGAGGGTGACAGAAATTTTGTCCAGACCGATTTTTAATACGCTCTAGTACCCCGCCGGAGCTAATTTTGTGCGTGCACGCCACGAAACTCACGGAAAATTCCCTTTGAAAACCCCTTCCGTGTTTTCCGTGGCTAAACACAATTTTAGTTCAGGCCGGGTACTAGCCCAGGGCAAGGCGTACTCGCCGCCGCCGCCCTGAAAGGGCAAGGCCTCCCGGTTGTCCCTTGCCCTTTCAGAGCGGCTGTTTGGTTGACGTAATGCAGGCCCAGGGCGTTGCCCTGGGCTGTAATGCGCCGGCCTTTCAGGCCGAAAAGTTGATTGACCATCCACTTTGTCGCTACAGACTCTTTTTACAGGACGTTTTTCGACAAAAAAAGGCGCCCTTAGAGCGTTTCTAATCTTTATCTACTTTATCGTAGATCACGAAGATACGAAGATCAAAGAGAGGGAATATTTTTTGCTCTTGAATGTCTTCGCCATTTTTCGCATAATCCGCTACATTCGGTTCCTCACGCCTCACACATGGTATGACCATCCTCGACCGCTATCTTTTGCGAAGTTTTGTCTTCAACCTGATCATGTGGCTGTTTTGCGTGGTCGGAATGTTCGTTGTGTTCGATCTTGTTTCGAACTTTGACGCCATTCTGAAAGCGGGTAAAGAAGCCGGCAGCATAACGAAACTTTTGCTGACATATTACACATTCAAGTCGGTTCCTGTCGTGATGATGCTCGGTTCACTCATCGGACTTCTTTCGGCAATGGTCACGGTTGCCATGCTTATGCGTTTGAATGAACTCGTTCCGATTCAGGCAGCAGGTGTTTCGACATTCCGGATCGTGACGCCGCTCCTTGTCGCTTTTTTACTGTTCGTCACGGGGCTTACGGTTGTGCGAGAGTGCGTGCTACCACAATGTCTTGATCAATTGACGGCGGATTACATCGGATTGGCCAGCCAAAAGGGGCAGATCGTCAACGCAACGGTCGATTACGAAACAGGCATTCATTTTCACGGCGCCCGCTTGTTCAAGAAAGACAAACGAATCTCGAACCCGAATTTTTTGATCAACAAACCAATTGTCAAGCGCGCCCTCAACATCAGTGCAGAAAATGCCATTTATCATGCAGCCAGCGGCGACCAGCCAGCCGGTTTTATGCTCACAAACGTCAAGGAACCGAAGGATCTCCCCGGTGGCGAGTCATTGATGTTTGACGGACGACCGGTTGTCATCACGTCCGAGGACGCACCGGAATGGATTGCGCCGACGGACTGTTTCGTCGTTACAAAAGTTCCATTTGCCTATTTCGTATCGAGCGGGTCGTGGAGCCAGTACGCTTCGACGAAGGAAATGATCACAGCGGCACGGAATCCGAGCATGGAACTCGGCAAACGCACGCACGGGACGATCCACGCACGTCTCTTGATGCCGTTTTTAGACGTTACGCTGGTTTTCCTCGGATTGCCGATCATTCTTTCTCGCGGCAATCGCAACGTGTTCAAAGCCATGGGAATCAGTGCGTTAATTCTGCTCACTTTTGTCTTTGTTCGTGAAAGCTCGCAGTATCTTGGGGTGGCGTTTGGGCAACCGGCACTCGGCGCCTGGTTGCCGTTGATGATATTCGGTCCAATTGCCGTCAGTCAATTTTGGACGCTCCGACATTGTTGACATAGTTGATGGGAGAGTCTTCCCAACACCCAACAGAACTCGAAGCGTAAGCGAAGGTAAATGATGTTATTCAAGGAACCGAACGCAATTTTTTTGTTGGAGCTCCGGCAGGCAAAACGCAATGGAATTTTGCTCGGATTGCTTTTGTTTGGCGTTCTCGAAGGCGTTTTGATTTTTCGCTTTTTCGTTTCCACCAACGGACCGACGCTTTTTGCCGAATCGGCGAGTATCTTGACGCTAATTGCCCATCTCCTGATTCCCGTGTATTTTGCGTGGAAAATCACGAAACAGCGGCTGAACGAGGATATGATCTTGTACACGCCTCTTTCGCCCTATCAAGTGTTCAACGGCAAAATCCTGTTCGGATTCCTGTGCGGCATTCTCTGTTACGCACCGGTTCTCATTGCGGCGATTCTGCAAGCCGCAATGGGCGGTTTCAATTGGCTGCTCGGAACGATCAACGGTTTTCTTATCCTGCAATATCAGATCATCGTCGCACTCGGTTTCATGGCAGGAGCCAAGTCGCTCGGTAAAACGGCAGCACTCGTCGTTCTCCTGGGATCGTTCGGCTTCATGATGTTTCTTTTCTATATGGCTTTGCGAGCGGTGATGCTCGCCAATATCGATTTCGCCTTCATCATCGGCGGCAATTTTGGTCTTGTCAATCTTCTGGGATTACCAACGGCAGGCTTGGCCTATTTCGTCGGAATAGCGGGACTGAGCGCGAATGCGGAAACGAGAAGAATGATTGTTTGCGGACTAGCGGCCATTTTTGTTCTGTGCATCGGCATCACGCTTTTGTTTTTTCTGCATAAGGACTTCCGGCCTGGCGCAGTCGGCACCTTTTTTGCGATGTCTTTTTATTTCATTCCACTGATGACTGCGGCGTCTCTTGGCGGCATTTTTCATCTGCGAGAATTTCAGCCGTCTTCAGAATGAAGCGGTTTTTCACTGTTTTTCCCTCTCAACACTATGACACAATTATCCCGACGCAATTTGTTGTTGGCCGGTGGTGCTGCGGCACTCGCTTCGCTTTCCGGTTCGGTTTCCGTTGCGGAAACGCCAAAGCGGAAACCGTTTCGGCCCTGTCTCAATTTCGCAACGCTTATCGGTTTCAATCTTTCCTTCGAAGAGGAAATCGACCTTGCGGCGAAGGCCGGTTACCAAAGCATCGAGCCTTGGCCCAGCAAGATTGACCAGTTTCTCGAAAAAGGCGGCAAACTTGCCGATGCCCGGAAACGGATCGACGACCTCGGGTTGAGCGTTGATGGTCTCATCACCTTTTTCCAATGGGTGGTTGACGACGATGCCAAGCGATCCGAGGGAATCGAGCAGATGAAGAAATATATGGATTGGGCGCAGCAACTTGGCGGTGACAGTTTTGCGGCAGCGGCCCTTGGAGCGACGGATCAACGGATCGACGACTTCCGTGTCCTCGGCGACCGTTATCGCACGATATTGGAGATCGGCGACAAAATGGGCGTTTGGCCAGCACTCGAAGTCTGGGGTAGGTCCAAGACGTTTAATTTTCTGGCGGATGTCATGGCGGTTGCGGCGTGGGCCGATCATCCAAAGGCGGAATTCGTGCTTGATGTGTTCCATCTGTTCCGCGGCGGCAGTCCGTTTGAGGGACTTTCCCTGCTGAATGGCCGAAAGATTGCCATTTTTCACGTTCACGATTATCCCGCCGACCCGCCGCGCGAGCGAATGGAGGACCGACATCGCATCTACTGCGGCGACGGTATTGCTCCGCTGACAAAGATATTCCAAACGCTTCACGACATCGGCTACGAAGGCAGTTTGTCGTTCGAAGTGTTCAATCCGACGTATTGGGAAACGAACGATCCGCTTCTCGTTGCGAAAACCGCCATCGAAAAATTGAACGCCGTTCTCGAAAAGAGTTTTCCTTGAACCGGTTTTGCCCGTCCTTGTTTTTTGCGTGGGTTTTCGTAGAATGGAACGTTGATGGGGCGTTTAGCTCAGTTGGTTAGAGCGCATGGTTTACACCCATGAGGTCACAGGTTCGAATCCCGTAACGCCCATTGACGTAAGAGGTTGCTTGAAAATCCATCTTGCTCCAAATGCGATATTTTGCGAAAACCCACACCAAGGAGCTGGACAATGACTGAAGAGACTCCCGAAGTGTATGCGGATGATACGACGCCGAGACGGTGCTCTGACAAGTACTATTGAGCTGGCGGTAAAATTTTGCCAACGTATTTGTTTTTCACCGTCATTCCCGGTAGGCGGGAATCTAGCGAAACAGGTTTAATCCTTTACGTCTAGTACCGCACCAAGTCTAAAATTGTGAATACCCGTCACCCCCGCGAAGGCGGGGGCCTAGTACAAAGTCGTCGAATTGGCATTCATAGAACATAGATAAACCACCGTCACCCCCGCGAAGGCGGGGGCCTAGAGGGAAAATGTTCACATCTTATTTAATGGCAAAAGGTTATGGCGATGAAACAAACACAACTACGTCGATAGTCTAGATTCCCGCCTTCGCGGGAATGACGGACATTTTTGCCGCCGGAGTAATATTGTTATCGAAAATCTGTCCTGTGCAATATTCACGATTGCCGATGATTTGGTGTGACAATAAATATCGCAATCATGCCTTGGAGACGAGGGGCGAACTTGCCCCG
>Ga0099364_10010438_pt1 | contig 12771 bp, 9 predicted proteins | sample TergutTh196P3_FD_73070 | JGI IMG/M metagenome (GOLD analysis project Ga0099364, IMG submission 73070) | Microcerotermes parvus P3 segment gut microbial communities from Pointe-Noire, Republic of the Congo - Th196 P3 | ecosystem: Host-associated > Arthropoda: Insects > Digestive system > Gut ... | reverse complement strand
GTCTTCATCACCTCAAAAAGTGTCTTCATCACCTCAAAAAGCGTCTTCATCACCTGAAAAAGTGTCTTCATCACCTGAAAAAGTGTCTTCAACACCTGAAAAAGTGTCTTCATCACCTCAAAAAGTGACTTCATCACCAGAAAAAGCGTCTTCAACAACTAAAAAAGCGTCTTCATCACCTCAAAAAGCGTCTTCATCACCTCAAAAAGTGTCTTCACCACCTCAAAAAGCGTCTTCAATAACTGAAAAACCGGAAAATTCGGACTCTGCGCCTTGATGTCTCCGTGTGAAACCGGATTTTTTCACACAGAGACACAGAGGCACGGAGGTTTTGTCAACAGATGGCAAGATTGACGCAGATTTGCTTGTAAAAAACCTCATTTCCACCTCACTCTGCACTCTGCACTCTGCACTCTGCACTCTGCACTCTGCTCTCTGCACTTTTTTGCTAAATTCGGCGATTTGTTCCGTTTTTAATGAATATTCCGGCCACACCAAGCCGATTTGAGGTGTAGGGAAAAACCGGAATAATCGGCAAAAATCTCTTGTTTTTCCAAAACGGCTTTTCAAATGTGTTGAAAATCACTAGACTGTAAAAGGTGAAGCGATGAAGCGTCTGCTTCTTTTGGGAACTCTCCTGGCTGTCGCGTCTTTTGCGACCGGATGTGCAACCTGTGGCGGGTATGGCGGTTATGGTGTGTGCGGTACGGTGCCGATGAGCTGTTATCCGTCCTGCGATCCTTGCGGCGGTTACGTTGCCGCGTGTCCGGCAAAGTACGTCAGTCCCTACGCGGGACAGTATTATTCCGGCGATGAATGCGGTCCCTGCGGCGGATGTTCGTCGGGTTGCGGAGGCTGCGGCGGCTGCAATGAAGGATACCGTCCCTTTGCCAGGCTTTGCAACCTGTTCTCGATGGGCGGCAACAGTTGCGGTTGCGCCTGCGAGAAATATTACGGCGATTACATCAACAATCCGCCGAGTTTGTGCAATCCCTGTGACCAGTTCGGCGGTTTGGCGGGTTTTTCGGCCAAATGCTCCAGCGGAATGTGTGACACCTGTTCGCCGATGTCCTATTCGCCTGTGTCCTATTCACCGATGTCCTACACGTCCATGCCTTACGCACCGGTTTCGCAACCGATAGTCCAACCGGCTCCCATGATGACGTCACCGGCATCGGAATGCAAAACCTGTAACCAGGGAAACACATTTTACACGAGCCGGCAGGTGCGGCCGCAACCGCAGGTGCAACCGGTGCCTGTCCGGCAGAATCCGATGATTGCGAGGAATCAGGTTCCCATGCAGCAACCGGTCATCATCGCACAAACCCGGCCGGCTCAGGTTCCCCAGACGCCGCAGCAACCTGCGTTGCAGGACAAACTTGTCACGGCGGGAACGCAACAGGTCAATTACAACATGTATCCGGTCAACCAGGCCGCATTCGGCAGTCACGGACAGTTCGGCTCGACCAACAAGGTGATCCAACCGGCAACCATCCCGGCCAACGGACGCGTCGTTCATGCGAAGTGAAGGGGGCGAGTGCAGAATGCAAAGTGCAAAGTGCAGAGTGCAAAGTGCAGAGTGCAGAGTGATTTCGATTCCAAATCTTCACTTTGAACTTTGCTCTTTGAACTTTGAACTTTGAACTTTGAACTTCCCTGGCCACCGGCACAATAATTGTTACAAAAAGCCGTGCGCAAACTGGAAAATTTTGACCTATTTCTTCCAGGCGTTCAAGTTGACTGCGGAAAGTGGGAACTATTTTCAGCGATTTTCCCAAGGGAACTGGGATTTTTGGAGCAATTCATTCCAACAGGGGAGAAAAAATGACGACAACCCGGAAAAAAACTTCGGCAAACGGAACGATAACCAAGTCTTTTTGTACAGAAAATTAGAGGGCAGGAATGAAGAGTGCAGGGTGCAGAGTGCAGAGCGATTTCGATTCCAAATCTTCACTTTTGAACTTTGCTCTTTGAACTTTGAACTTCCCCGGCCACTAGCTTCTCACCCCTCATGGAAGGAGAAAAAATCATGAATCCAGCTTATGTCAAACCATTACTCACCTGCCTTTTTGTTGCAGGGATTTTTTTATTTTCCGGGATGCAGTCCGCCGTCGCCCAGCGTAAAACGACGGAGGAACTCAACCAAATTCGGGCCGCACTTGTTTCGCCCAGTCAAAAGGGAATCGACATCGATACCCTGACCGAGCAGGAAATGCAATCGGCAACGTTGCAACAGGAAGGCACCAAGGGTTACATTCTGAAAAACGCGGCGGGGATTACGGTCCGGACTCTTTTCGACACCGACAATGACGGCCAGTTGGACCAGTGGGGTTTTTACAAGGACGGCGTCGAGGTCTATCGCGATTTGGACACGGACGGGGATAAAATCGCCGACCAGATGCGCTGGATCAACACAGGCGGCACCCGTTGGGGGGTCGATACGAACAAGGACGGCGTCATTGATTCCTGGAAAGTGATTTCGCCGGAAGAAGTGTCCGAGGAAGTCACGCTCGCGCTGGCCACGCGCGACGTCAACCGTTTCCTGCGGGTTGCCCTGACGTCCGAAGAAGCCAAATCCCTGCAATGCGGGGCGGAAATGACGCAGAAACTTGAAGCCGTCGTTGCACAGCAACAACAGGCGTTCCAGCAGGCGGTGCAGGACATACCGCTTTCCGCCGATGCCCAGTGGGTGCAGTTCTCCGCGCTGAAACCGGCAACCATTCCCGCCGGGACAGGCGGCATTGCAAAAGACGTGACCGTTTATTACAACGCGGTTACAGCGATCAACGACAATGGAAGCTCCGTCTATATTCTGCTTGGCTCTCTGGTCAGGCTGGGCGACGTCTGGAAGATCATTGAAGCACCGAAACCTTATACCAGCGAAAATCCGCCTTCGGTTTTCACACCCGAACAGTCAGGCGGGGAAGCGATCCCTCCGGAGATTCAGGAGAAGATTACCGAAATCCAGGGGCTGGAAGAGAAACTCGGCGCAACGCCCCAAGCGGATCGGACGCCGATTTACGACCGGATCATTGTTCTGCGGCTGGAAGTTGCGATGCTCTACTCCTCCAACAAGTACAAGGATACGGTTAACCGTGACAAATGGCTGCGTGACCTGGCCGACTTTATTTACACGGCCGTGACGGTGGATGGTTATTCCACCGGCATCAGCAAGTTGCAAACGATCAGCAAAAGCATGAAAGACAGCAACAATCATGAGGTTGCGGCATACATGCAGTTTCGAACCGTTGAAGCGACCTATATTGCGGCTCAAGGCGGAAGTGCCTCAGGTGCGGGCATCGCTTACACCAACCGCATTGACGGTTTGAAACAACTGGTCAGCGATTTCCCCGACACGACGACCGCCGCACAAGTCCAACTGGAACTGATTGACGGGTATCTGATGTCGAATCAACTTGATGAAGCGCGGGAAGCGGCTCAGGCGATTCTTAGCTCCCATCCGAACACCCTCATGGCGGAAAAGGCGGCCGGATTTCTCAGCCGCATGGATGCCGTCGGCAAAGAGTTTCCGTTCCAGGGAACTTCGTCCACCGGTTCGGCAATCAATGTCAACCAATACAAAGGCAAGATCGTGTTGCTGTATTTCTGGGCATCGTGGTCTGATCCGTCCGGCACGGAAGCCGCCGCCATGAAACGCATCCAGGCGTTGTACGAGCGCGACGGGCTTTCCATTATCGGGGTCAACATGGATGAAACCGCCGAAGCGATGCAGGCTTACGTGACGCAACACGCGACGAAATGGCCGAACATCCACGAACCGGGCGGACAGGACAGCCGCCCTGCCGTTGCCGCCGGAGTCAATGTGCCGCCGTTCTTCATCCTCATCGACAAGGATGGCAAGGTTGTCAACAACCAACTGCTGACCCCCGAAGATGTTGACCGCGCGGTTTTCAGCTTCATTCGCGGCGAATAGTGAATAACGAATCGTGATATCGTGAATTGTGAAATCATTTCACTATTCACGATTCGTACTGTTGGAAATAAGGAGTCGCGCAAAAAGAACGTGAACATTGTAATCAGAGCCGCGAGAGTTATCGAGCGGAATAACCGCTCCGCTACCGTCGCGACTCTGATTTACCGAACAACTTGTTTTGGCGTGAGTCCTAAGGTATTTCACTCCGATTTGACGTATCAATCTTCTCCCCGAAGGGGCAACGGATATTCGCCCAGGGCAAGGTCTTGGGTTACGTTACGCTCTCTCAACCAGGCCACCCTGACGGGGCACGGGAATCACTCCAATACAACATTTCGTCCCTTCGGGACAGCGTCATTCCCCCTTGTTTTTTGTGACTTTGGGAATTATACTTAATTCCACTGTTCACAATTTTACAAGTAATGCCTGTTGTTTTCCAAAAAACAAAGATGATTGACGCGATCAAAGATTCGTTTCCGAAATGGGATTATCCGACTTACACGCCCGGCGAGACGGTGGCATTGTTCATTCCGTGCTATGTGGATCAGTTTTATCCGCTGATCGGTCGCACAACGGTGCAACTGCTCGAAGAGCGGAATATTCCGCTGACCTATCCGGAAGACCAGACCTGTTGCGGTCAGGCGGCGTTCAATTCCGGCTATTGGGACGATGCGAAAAAGGTGATCGCCCAGTTTGAAAAGGCGTTTCGCGGGCACAAGTGGATCGTGACGCCGTCGGGCAGTTGCGCGGCCATGTGTCGTGTGTTTTTCGAGGAGGCGATGCCCGGCTCCGAAGCGGCCCAACTCGGCAAACGGGTGTTCGACCTCAGCGAGTTTCTCGTCAATATCCTCGGCGTGACATCGACCGACGCCGTGTTTCCGCACAAGGTGACGATGCACATCGGCTGTCACAGCCGGCGCGAACTCGGCCTGGTCGATGCGCCGATGACACTTCTTCACAGCATTCGCGGCCTGGAATACGTCGAACTGCCGAACATGGAGGAATGTTGCGGTTTCGGCGGAACGTTCAGCGTCAAGATGGCGGGCACGTCGCTGGCGATGGGGCGCAAAAAAATCGAAAGCATTCTGCAATCCGGTGCCGAAGTTGTCGCCACGACCGACATCAGTTGCGCCATGCACTTCGAGGGCATGATGCGCCACGACCCGGCCGTCAAACATGTTCCCGTCATGCACATTGCGGAATTACTGGTGAAACGGTAGATATCTTTCCCGAATATCATTGCGTTCAAACAAAAAAAAGATATGATACGTAAATGCAGGCAGTGGATGGTTTCAGGAAATCAAAAACGAACATTTTTTCGTTCAACACGAGGTATTCTATGAAAATTCGACAAATATCCATCTTTATTGAAAACAAACCCGGACATTTGCGGGCAGCGTGTCGGTTATTGGCCGATTCCGGTATTGATGTCGAATCCATGGCACTGGCGGATACGGAGCAGTTCGGAATTTTGCGATTCATTGTCAAAGACTTGGAAAAGGCAAAGCAAGTCTTTGAAAATGAAGGGCTTGTGGTTCGTGAATCGGAACTGGTTGCGGTGTCCGTCGATGATCGTCCCGGTGGTTTGGCCGATGTGCTTGACGTTTTGGATCAAACAAAAATCAATATTGAATATATGTATGGCCATGCGTCACGGAATCAACGGAAGGCCATCCTGTTTTTCCGTTTTAATAATATTGACGAAGCCATTGAGTTACTGCACGAGAACAATATTCCCACAATTTCCAGTGAAGAGTTGTTTCAGATATGAGGCAAAAGGCGGGAGGTTTAAGGCCGGAAGCGGCGTTGCGGAAAAATCCGCAGATGTCACGATGTGTTCACTCTGCCTGAAGCCCGAAGTCAGAAGCCGAAGCACAAGATGAGGTCTTTTATGACATGTTTCCAAGTCCGGATGATCGTTGTGCCGACGGATATGTCCGAGTTTTCGCTTCGGGCCATCGAGGTGGCGGGGCGGATTGCGGGTGGTCACGAAACCATTCACGTTGTGCATGTCATGGCGGTCATTGAACCGATTGAGCCGGAAGCGGCCTGTGTTGTGGTGGACGAACCGATGCGGCTGGAGCAGACGCGCAAGCAACTCGGCGAGTTCCTTGCAAATCATGGTTTCGGCGACGTCAAATTCGAGGTCCTCATCGGGAACGCCGGTACGGAAATTACGGAATACGCTGCGGGTGTTGGTGCCGGTTTGATTGTTATTCCGTCGCATGGCCGGGGGCCGATCAAGCGGCTGTTGCTCGGCTCGACGACCGATCGCGTCGTGCATCTGGCCCAGTGTCCCGTCCTTGTTTTGAAAGATGAAAAGAAACTCGCAGAACGCAAAGAGCGGATCGCAGAGATCAAATAGTATCCATTCGCCGTTCTGTTCCCGGCACGTTGCATCAACCGCTGTTCCATGCGAAAACTCACACCGTTTATTCCGTCACGTCGTTTTCCCCCGGTGGAAGAAAGCGACGAAGACGGACTTCTTGCGATGGGCGGTGATCTTTCTCCGGGTTCTCTGCTGGATGCCTATACGCACGGCATTTTCCCATGGCCGATCGACGAACGCAGTCCGATGCTCTGGTGGTCGCCGGACCCGCGAGGCGTCATTGAACTGGAGCATGCCCATTTCTCACGACGATTACTGCGTACCTGCCGCAGTGGCAAATTTCACGTGACATTCGACGCCGATTTTTCCCAAGTCATTCACAAGTGCGCCACGGTGCATGGTTCGACCTGGATCACGCGGCGAATGATTGACGGCTATCTCCGTCTGCATCAAACCGGACAAGCTCACAGTGTCGAGGTCTGGCATGACGACCAGCTCACCGGCGGAGTCTATGGTGTGGCGGTTCGCGGACTGTTTGCCGCCGAATCGATGTTCCACACGATGACCGACGCATCGAAAGTGGCCCTGGTTTTCCTGATCAACCACTTGCGACAGCAAGGCTTCCGCTTGCTCGACATTCAGATGGTGACCTCGCACACGAAACAGTTCGGTGCCGTCGAGATTTCCCGTTGTGAATATCTCAACCGGCTCGACAAGGCACTGACTCACAACTGCCAGTTTCAGTGACTGTCATGCTGTGTTGCGGTTCTGTTGTTTACAAGAGATGCTCATAATCCACATGCTTTCGCGACAGGCAACCGTGCGGGCAGGTTTGCAGGCAGAGCGTACAACCGGCGCAGGTCAGTTCGTTGATTCGGATGGTCTCTTCGACCGCTCCGTCACCGTCGCGGCTCTGATTTCCATCGCGGCTCTGGTGTGTGACTTTTTCGAGAGCCGGGCAGCCGAGTTTCAGACATAATTTGCATTTTTTGCACTTGGACTGGTCGATGGTGATTGGGTCGCCGGGATTTTTCCGCTCATAAAGCGGACATGCGGCTCTGGCCACGATGAGCCACGGTTCGTCCGATTCAATCGCCTCCTTGAGTGCCGCGCGAACCTGTTTCAAATTGCGGGGGTCGATCGTCAGGATATTCTTCATGCCGACAGCACGTCCGACCTCTTCGACGCTGACAACGCCAGTCGGTTCATCCATGAGTGTTTTGCCGGAACCGGGATGCTCCTGGTGACCCGTCATGGCCGTGGTGCGGTTGTCGAGAACGATGATCGTTGACTTGCCCTTGTTATACGCGATATCCATCAGGCCGGTGACGCCCGAATGAAAGAAGGTCGAATCGCCGACGATGCCGACCACCGGCTTGGGTTCACCGGCGCGTTCCATACCGTGTGCAACCGAAATGCCACCGCCCATACAGAGAATCGTGTCCATTCTCGCAAGCGGCGGCAACACGCCGAGACTGTAGCAACCAATGTCGCCCGTCACAACGACGTCATGGCGGGCAAGCCCGAAAAAGATGCCGCGGTGCGGACAGCCTGGGCAAAGAACTGGCGGTCGGGCCGGCGGTGTGGGACACGGGGTGAGGGATGAGGGGGGACTAAATACTCGTCCCTCGTCCCTCGTCCCTCGTCCCTCGTCAAAAACGGCCGGGTCGAGTTTCGCCCGAACAGAGGTCAACACATCGACGGACAGTTCGCCGATATTCGGCACAACCTCTTTGCCGACACAGGCAATGCCCATCGCCTTGATGTGTTCTTCGAGAAAGTCTTCCAATTCCTCGACGATGAGAAGGTTTTCCACCCCGGTGGCGAATTGGCGGATCAGGTTGTCCGGGAACGGGAAAGCCCAGCCAAGTTTCAAAACCGACGCATCGGGAAAGGCCTCGCGAACGTATTGGTAAGCAATGCCCGACGTGATGACGCCGACTTTTTTGCCACGCCATTCGATTCGGTTGACCGGTGCCTTGCACGCGGCCGCTTGCAGGGCAAGCATCCGCTCTTCAACCCGTTGACGCATCGGTCTTGCCCAGGCGGGAATCGGCACGAATCGCGGCGGGTCTTTCTCGAAACCAACTTTCCGTTCAGGCAAAATGCGCTCGCCTTCGTCAACCAGCGACCGCGAGTGGCTCACCCGGGTGGTGCTGCGCAGAATGACAGGTGTGCGAAATTCTTCCGACAATTCGAGAGCCAAACGTACAAAATCTTTGGCTTCCTGGGAATCAGAAGGTTCAAAAATTGGGATTTTGGCAAATTGGGCAAATCGTCTTGTATCCTGCTCATTTTGTGAGCTGTGCATTCCGGGATCGTCGGCAACAACGGCCACAAAACCGCCCACAGTCCCAATATAGGCCAATGTCATGAGCGGGTCGGCTGCCACGTTCAGACCAACATGTTTCATCGTCGTCATGGCACGCGCCCCGGATAAGGCGGCCCCAACGGCGGCTTCGAACGCGACTTTTTCGTTCGGTGCCCATTCGGCGTAAATATCGCCTTTGTAAAGCTTTGCAACGTTTTCGAGGATTTCTGTTGAAGGCGTTCCGGGATATCCCGCCGCAAAAGTCACCCCTGCTTCCCAAGCCCCGCGGGCAAATGCTTCGTTTCCAGAAAGAATTTTCGCCATGATTTTCTTATCGTCAAACGGTTATGCATCACCGAAACGGGTTGACATGCCGTCCGGAATCATTGACCCAAATTATTGAACACCCTAATTGTAACGAAGTTGCCACCTGAAACAAGGGCATGAAACGTTTGATCCTGATGACCAACTAAACCACTACGATTCATCTCTTCTTTCAAGGGGATTTGATCCATCTCTGAAAGATACCTGTTTGTCAAGAGGTTTTCCCGTAATTTTTGATGAAATATTTCTGAAATAGTCGATACGTTTTTCGTCTTCGGTTTGAGAGGAATTGGTGCAAAGCGTTGACGATGGTTTTTGTGACGTTGGCGTTTTGTTGCTTGAGGGTTTGGAAGACGCTCACCAAAATCGCCTGCGTTTTCGCATCGTCAACGCTGCGGTTGCAGTAACTGTTTTTCCGCATCATCACGGCACCGCGAATCGTGCGCTCGGCATGGTTGTTATCAAAAGGCACGTCCGCATGGTATAAAAACACAAACAACTCCCCGCGATGGCCAATTGTTGCATCGGGCATCGCGTCGGGCACGGCCGGCTCGACGACTTTGCGACACTTCGGACAATCATCCTGTTGAATCGTGCGATCGGTCACTTCCGGTTGATCCCGTCGGGGATGTCTTCGGTGTAACGCTTGCGAGTCGTGCTGCGACGCTTGTTTTACCGCATGAAACGAGTTGCAAAAAAGTCTCCGAAAAATCCGAATCATTCATTTTTTTCATAACTTGCCTCATTTCAAAATAGCCAAACTCTGGAAAACAAGAATCACTAATGAGATTCTTACATAACAATCACCGTAATTCATGATCAAATGAAAAGCAACAGGGAGATGCAAAAAAAACCAAAAAATCGGGATTACACTCCCTATTGTCGCGTAATTCGTAAAACAGAACGGAAGGCGAAAAATTCGAAGCAAAATAATCATTAACCCGCGTTCCATCCTATTCATCGCCGTCTTCGATAAGCATAAATCATTCCCGGTCACATTTTTCGATCATTTTGCTTGCAATATCCCCAAATTCGGCAGGCATGAGGATGACCGTGTTGGCAGGTCCGGCACCGAGGCTGTCGATGGTTTGCAAAGTCCGCAGTTTCATCGCGCCGGGCGACTGTTGCATGGTTCGTGCGGCGGCAGCCAGGTTCTCGGCGGCAATTTTGTCCCCCTCGGCCTTGGTGATGGTTGCCCGTTTTTCACGCTCGGCGGTGGCCTGACGCGACATGATCCGCTTGAGGTCTTCGGGCATTTCGATATCCTGCAAGCGGATTGTGTCGATGTGCAATCCCCAGCCCCTGATGCGTTCCTCGACGATTTCGACGATGCGCAGTTGAATCTGCTCGCGTTCGGAGAGCAGTTCGTCGAGCGACATGCCGCCGATGACGTCGCGGAGCGTCGCCTGCGAATACTGCGAGATGGCGAAGCGGTAATTCTGGATTTCGAGGATGGCTTTTTTCGGGTCGGTGACAAGGAAAAACAGTACGCCATCGACCGAAGCAGGCACATTGTCGCGCGTGATGACCCGCTGGCTCGGAATGTTAAGCGTCATCAGACGAAGCTCGACAAACCGCACGCTGTCAATGAACGGCACGATATAAACGACGCCCGGCCCGCAAAGGCGGTGGTATTTTCCGAGCCGCAGCACGACGCCGCGTTCCCACTGCGACGCAACCCGAACACCGGACACCGCGATATACCATAACACGCCAATCACGACATACCCGAAAATCCAAGGCACTGCCCCGTCGTCTGAAGCCACAGTGGCAAAACCCGCGAGTAAAAAAATGATTCCCAGCACGATCATGGGAACGACAAACAACAGCCCGCGAATCGGCGTGCCCAACGATGCGTGGGAGGGATCAGAGGAATCACGTGACATGAGATAACCTTTCTTGAAGTCTGGAAGTTGGCCGCGTCACAGGGTGACGCGAAGGAATGACATGGTCATTTCAATAGCTGCCCGGTGCGAAACCGGTCACTTACGCTCCCGGCTGCTGTTTCTTGCCCGGATGGGAGGCCAGAAACTCGTTGAGCGTTGCGGCAAGCCAACGGGTGGTGTCGCGGGTTTTGTTGGTGTTGAGCGAAAGGAGTGGCAGATATTGCTTCGTGCCGTCGGTCAGGAGAATGTGTGCGCCGCGCGATTCACGGTTTTCAAAAAATCCGGCAGGGTACGTCCCGGGACGGAAAACATCCGCAAGTTTGACACGTTCATGGTTCAGCTCCGCTCGGACAATCTTTTCGCGGGGAATGACGATGGTTTTTTCCCGCCTGCGATAGCGGTGTTCCAGCGTCATTGCCGTCCGCGTGACGCGGATGCCCCAATCGCAATAGATCACATTGGCTTCCTGGGCAAATTTGAAGAAAATAATAATGATCATCACAGATAATGGCAAAACAAAAATCACCAGCAAGAGACAACGGCCAATGACGTTGATTTTTTCATCGGTGAACAACCAGTAAACGATGCCAAGCATCATGGAGCCAAACATGAACACAATAAAATAACCGCCGATAAGATTTGCATACTTCAACGCCTTGTCCATGCTTCGTGAGTACTGAATGGACAGGCGGTCGTCTGTTTTTTCCACGAGGAGATCGTCCGCCGGTTTGTTTTCGACAATGTTGACCGGGTAGGAAACGGCATGTTCGAGCGGCGTCGTCTTTTGACAGTCCGGGCAATGCGCAACCTGTTGTGGGAAGTCAAGCGATGCGGCGGGGTATTGTGTACCGCAATCGGGACAATGCAAGTGAATTTCCGGGCAACCGGAATCAACACCGCCGACGAACGCCGGTTCCGGCGGCGGGAAAACCAGATGCTCCACAGGCCACGGCAACACGGTGTAAAGAAAATGGTTGATCTCCGCGCAAACCGCCTCGACTTCCCCGGCGGAGCGGCAACCAAGATACACCGACCTGTTGCCGTAACAAAGCCTCGCCTGCTGAAAGAGGACTTCCAGGACATGAAATCGTGCGAGTTGAACCGAAACGCGGGGCAAGGTGCGTTTCCAGCGAAACACGAAAAGCCACGAGCCGGTGATCCGTAGCACTTCGCGGTCGATACGAATGACGCGTTTGTCGAACATGGCCCAAAGCGGGAGAATCAGAAACAAAATGTGCGTCACGGCATACATAACGACAAGACGATAACCGATGGCAATGTCGGGATTGCCTTTTGCCCGAAGGTAAGTGAGCGGGTCTTCACCGGGAAATAGTTTCTGCAACCAGAGATAAAGCGCAATGCAACCGGCGTCCAACAGCAGGAAAAGAATCACCATGCAAAGCGGCAACCCGGTGCGATGCGGCCGCTGCACGATGGTCAGCGAATCGTCGTCACGCCGGAGATGAACCCGTCCCCGATGGGGTAATCCGGTTTGTTCCATCTCGCTCAACCGAAACACGGCGTCACAGTGGGGACATTTGGCGATCAGCCGCTCTTGCGAAACATGGTCGCGCGGCACCAACCGGTGGCAGTGAATGCAGCGGATTTGCAAAACACCCGGCGGCAGGTGGCCGGTCGTTTCCCGTATCATTGCCGATTCGTTGCCGGGAACGACACGCACCAGCCGTTTGCCGTGCAACTCCAGCGTGTCGAGAAGGTTTTTGCCGTAAGTGGAATCGGAAGACAAACCTTTTTCGACAGGCCGCGTTGTATCGACCGGTTGCGTGACGGGAACCTCCTCCTGGAATCGCGCGATTTCGTCGAACAGCCATTTCCGCTCGGACCATGATGGCAGGTACATGTAATTTTTTCGCGTCCCGAACCATTTTTGCCGTTTGCCGAGGTGGATTTTGACGCCATAGATGCCACCAGTTATGAGAAAACCGGAGATCGTGTCCGTTTGAATGTGAGGAGGTCTCGGCAGAAC
>Ga0099364_10010437_pt1 | contig 12771 bp, 6 predicted proteins | sample TergutTh196P3_FD_73070 | JGI IMG/M metagenome (GOLD analysis project Ga0099364, IMG submission 73070) | Microcerotermes parvus P3 segment gut microbial communities from Pointe-Noire, Republic of the Congo - Th196 P3 | ecosystem: Host-associated > Arthropoda: Insects > Digestive system > Gut ... | reverse complement strand
CATAAGAGGAACGGATAAATGCGTTCCCTACAAAGCGGAACGGATAAATGCGTTCCCTACAAAGCGGAACGGATAAATGCGTTCCCTACAAAGCGGAACGGATAAATGCGTTCCCTACAAAGCGGAACGGATAAATGCGTTCCCTACATAAATTATCAAAGGTAAAGTTGACATGCAAATAGACACAGAACAGACCATCATCGAGCTTGAAAGAGAAAACAAGGCTCTAAAAAGAAAGCTTGGATTAGCTGAGCAAAGGCTTGAGCGTATCAAGCAAGTAGAAGCTGTGCAAAGTCGTGTAGATACGATAATGGACAATTCTTTAAAAAAAGAGCAAAGGTTTTTTCAGTTAGTATTAGAAAACTTAACAAACATACTTTTACTTCTCGATTTTGATGGTCGGTTTGCTTATGCCTCAAATACCTTTTTGGAAGTAGCGGACATAGAAAATTATGGTTTGATAAACGGTAGCGATTATCGTGATGTATTAGAACTTCACATCCCAAGAGAAACACTCAAAAGAATCTCTCATGGTGTCTTGAATGCTATAACAAGTCAGCAAATAATAAGTTTTGAAGAGCAAATAGATTTCAATGAAAAAAAGAAGCCCCGTATATATGCAATCAATATTATTTCAATGACTTATGATGATATTCATACTGGGACAATGCTCCTTTTTAACGACATCACAGAGATAAACAATGCACTTAGAGCAGCGGAGCATGCTAATCAGGCTAAATCAAATTTCCTTGCTACAATGTCGCATGAGATACGGACTCCTCTCAATGCTATCATCGGTATAGTTCATATTTTACTGCAAAAAGGAGGCTTGACAGAAGTTTTCATCAGTGCGTTAGAGAGAATTTACTCCTCAAGTGAAAATCTTTTGAGTATTATCAATGACATCCTTGATTTATCAAAGATAGAAACGGGAAAAATGGAGCTTCTGCCCGCAGAATACGATATACCAAACTTTATCAATGATACCGTGCAGCTGAATGTAGTCAGGATAGGTGAAAAGCCTATAAAGTTCGTAGTAGAAATAGATGAAAAAATACCGATTAAATTTTTTGGTGATGAACTCCGACTGAAACAGATACTAAACAACATGCTTTCTAATGCTATCAAATACACTCAAAAAGGCTATGTCAAATTGTCCATAAATCATATAGAATACGATGGAATTGCCGATTTGATTTTTAAGATAGAGGACACAGGATACGGCATCAAAGCAGAAGACCAAAAAAGGCTTTTTACGGAGTATTTACGCTTTAATCAAGAGCAATATAGTGCTACAGAAGGCACAGGGATAGGTCTCAAAATCACTCAAAATCTCGTAGGTCTAATGAATGGTAAAATCACAGTTTCGAGTGTGTTTGGTAAAGGTAGCACTTTTACTGTGACAGTAAAACAAAAAATCGTTACAAGTGAAGTCATTGGAAATGATGTAGCAAAGCGACTTTGTAATTTTAGTTTCGTAGGTAAAAGACAGATTTCCAATAAACAATTTTTACGAGAGCCAATGCCCTACGGAAATGTTTTGATAGTCGACGATATGGAAACTAATCTTTATGTCGCTGAGGGCTTGCTTGCACCTTATAAAGTGAAAATTGAAAAAGCTCTAAATGGTCACGCTGCTATCGAAAAGATAGCTAATGGTGGGAAATATGATGTCATCTTTATGGACCACATGATGCCAGTAATGGACGGTATCCAAGCAACAGAAATGCTCCGTAGTATGGGTTATCAAGGTGTCATAGTAGCTCTGACTGCAAATGCTCTCGCAGGAAATGAAGACATCTTTTTGAAAAAAGGCTTTGATGGCTTCATTTCAAAACCTATTGATGTCAGACAACTCGACGATACTCTCATTAAATACATTAGGAATAAATACCCTGAGGAAGCAGAAAAATATATTAATTCAGCTTTTCAGTCAACTCTAGAAGAAGAGTCAGAGCTGCAAACGGATAAGAGTAGTTTTTTAAACGATATAGACCCACAGCTATTAAAAATCTTTTGTAGAGATACCAAAAAAGCTGCTGAAACTATGAAATCCTCCCTCCAAAATGATGATATAAAGCTCTTTACTACAAACGCTCATGCCATGAAATCAATACTCGGAAGCATCGGTGAATTTGAAAAATCAAAATGTGCAGCCGACCTCGAACACGCAGGACTAAATGAGGATAGGGAGTTTATATACTCTAATGCAGATTCCTTTATAGAATATCTACATGATTTAATAGAAAAAAACTCAGGTTTATTAAACGAAAAAGGGATTGATTGTGTTCAAGATGAAATTGTAGAGGATTATAGCTTTTTGACACAGCAGCTAAATATCATCGTCGAGGCTTGTAAAGATTTTGATGACACCGCTTTTTTCTCTGCTATTACTTTATTAAAAGAAAAGTCCTGGCAACCAGAAACTATAGAAACAATTGAAAAGATTTACGATATGTTTTATTTACATAGCGATTTTGAAAATGCTGAAATGGAAGCTCAGCTTCTTGTAGAAAAATGTCTTTCCAGCCTATAACTTTAACTGGGAACGAAAGGCTACCGCTGCCTGCAAATATTGATTATTCCTGATATATTGCAGGCAAGATGCCTGCGTTCCCAGTTGAAGTTACCACTCGGATAGTTAGACATCTTAAAAGTTCACTCCAAATATTGTCTCCAAATCTCAAAAGCAGTCCATTTCATCATTTCATCTACGGCATTAGGATTTCCCTTATTTGCTTTTTTAAACATTTTCAATAATAGCGGAAAATCATAATATTGGATGTTTTCTGCATTTTCTATCATCAAACCAATCTCATTTGTTATTTTTGGAAAGAACTGCATATTCTTATGGGGATAAAGTGGCAGTGAGTATTTTGGTTCCTTTGGTTTTGGGTAGTTCAAGCTTTCAGCAGAAAAAGTTTCGTGTAATGTAGAGCTGGTTTCAGATATTTTTTTGTTATTAAACCTTTGCTGTAAATGATTGCATGACAAAGAATATAATAAACCTGGACTATAAAAATTTTTGTAATTATTAAGCCAAGCAAGTCCTCTTGCCCAAATATTTGTATGATAATTTCTTAATAAAAAAAAGTATTTATCATAAATGGTCTCGGTAGTATACATTTTTTTTGTGAAATCATCAAAATGAAGTTTCAGTCCTTTTAAAAGGAAAGGATAAAACTCCTTTCTAAAAAAATGGTTCTTGCTTACAAAATTCTTTTTAAAATCATTAAAAGAATTATCTTTAAAGACCTTATAAATTTTTTCTATTTTTTTTAGAGGTTCTTTTTCAAAAAGCCATTCAGAGTGGTAACTCACTATGTTTATTTCATTTTTCAAAGGCATTGAAGGCATTAACGCAGTTCCTGCAAGATGAAAATACTCAGGTATTTTTGCTAAACCAGTGCTCAAAACATAGTCCTTATATACCGCAAATATCTGTTTAGAATCTCTAAAATCAGGAATATTTTGAATTTTGAGCTTACTCAAGACAAAATCCTCGATGTATTCCACAGGAACAACATCACTGTTTTTTGGGTGATACAAGCCCCAATCTTTCTTTGCCTTGTTGCACCATACAGAAAAAGCAAATCTTGAAGAATACTTCTCTTCAAAGGGTAAAAACACAAAATCACCCTCATTTAGCTGTATTTCATAAGCTTTTTTTAATGAAAAAAAATACTTATTTGTATCTATTGTATCATCAGTGCCAAATTTTATTTCTCTTTTTTCTACTGTTATCTTGTTATATGATACTGTGAGCGTAGAGCCTTCGTTTAAAACTGCGATTTTTTTTAAAAAAGCTCTTTTTTCGAGAGGCATATCCAGTAATGCGAGAGCCGATAATGAACAATAGTCCCATTGTTTCTTTCCTATTAGCTGTGAAATAAAATGTTGCTTGGTGGAAATAATGAAATATTCTTCAGCATCAATGTAATATACAGGATAATGTCCAAACATATCACAAGTGATTTGCAAAAAATTGTCTCTGATTTTTAAGGCGAGATAATGACCATCAATATCGGTTGGTAAAAAATCAAAGTTTAAGAGCTTATCCCAATCATTTTCATCTGCTTGAGAATAACCCGTGCTTTTTGATATATATCCTTTACCTATCACCATTTTGATAGTTGGGTCGTCCTCATGGGACTTTTGCCTATATACCATGCCTTCTCGACAATCATAACTAAAATAAAATGAAGGCTTGATAATAGTATTTGAGGTCTGAGGGTGAACCTTCAAAAACTTTTCAATTTCCCATTCCAAAAATGGCTTTTGACTTATTACACATAAAAACCAGCTCATATTTGCTCCAAATCAAATTAAGAATTATGAAATCGCTCCCCCCCCATGTAGCTTGCGGTGGGGAAGCATAATTCTTAATTCTTAATTCTTAATTCTTAATTCATAATTCTTAATTCATAATTCTTAATTCTTAATTCTTAATTCTTAATTATTCTTTATATTCAAACAACATCCTCAAATCCGAATTATCGAGATTTTTCAATACAGCTTCTCCTTGGTCGATAATGTTATCAAATAAATCTCTCTTTTTCTTTTGCAAGACCATTATTTTTTCTTCTACAGAGCCTTTTGTTATCAATTTATAGACAAGCACTTTCTTTGTTTGTCCTATCCTATGAACTCTGTCTATTGCTTGATTTTCCACCATAGGATTCCACCAGGGGTCTACGAGTATGACCGTGTCTGCGGAAGTGAGATTTATACCAAAACCACCTGTTTTGAGGCTGATTAAAAAAAGCCGAACTCTGTCGTTGTTGTTAAAATGATTTATCACATTTTTTCTATCTTTTGTGCTACCATCCATATAATCATAATGAATTCCCAGCTTTTTCACCATACTTTCCATGAGTCGGAGCATCTTAACATATTGACTAAAAATCAATACTTTCCTGCCATTTTCGATAGCATTTACTAATATCTCTCGTAGAGTATTGAGTTTTCCAGACATTTCTTCATCACTTAGCCAATCCTCATTTATCAAACCAGGATGGTCGCATATTTGACGAAGTCGTGTGAGAGCTGCAAGCATAGTGATATAATTGAAACCACCTGTTCCAATACCACGAAGTAATGTATTAGCTGGTTTTTCTGATTTATAGTATTGAACGATATTTTCATCTTTTTTCTTATAATCAACTTTCTGACCAAAAACCTCGCTACGAACTGCCTCCAACACTTGTATATAATACTTTTCTTGTTTTTCTGTCATTGAACAGTAAATAGCTTGTTCTTGTTTATCAGGAAGCTCAATCAACACATCTTTTTTCCTTCTACGCAAGATAAATGGTGCTATATATTGACGAATTTTATCAAGTGCGTTTTCATGCTTGGTGCTTATTATTCCATTAGCACCATACACTGGCGGTGGTAATACCATGTATTCTTTCATCTTTTTTAGTGAGGGTAGGTAGCCAGGCATCAAAAAATCAAACATTGACCACAATTCGACTATGCTATTTTCGAGAGGAGTTCCTGTCATAGCAAGTTTATGCCTTGCTTTTATCTTTTTTATTGCCTTAGCTCTGAGCGTGATATGATTTTTTATGTGTTGTGCTTCATCGAGTATCATATAGTCAAAATATATCTTGTCAAACTCGTCTAAATCATTTTGTATCAAATTGTAGGAGCATATAACTATCTGAACGGGAACAGTCTTCAAAAGCTGAGTTCGCACATCTTTATGTCCCTCATAAATGATATATTTTAACTGTGGATTAAATTTTTCTATCTCTGCCACCCAGTTAAAAAGCAGTGTTTTAGGACAAATAATCAAGCTTTTGGAGTCTGGTCCTAGATCAGATAAAACGGATATTGCTTGCAGAGTTTTTCCCAGTCCCATTTCATCAGCGAGTATACCATTCAAACGATATTTCTCAAGCATTTTCAACCATTCATAACCTGCTTTTTGATATGAACGCATTATAGGCTTTAAGACATAGTGTGGATGCAAAGTATCTTTTAATGCTCTTTTATGTAAGGCAGCATACATTTCATCGAGATATTTATCCCCATAAATTGAGATAGCTGGATTTATTTTTTTTAGTTCATATATCCAGGGCAACCTATAAATAGCCATTTTATGATAATAATCTGCATCTTTTTGGCTCAGATTTAGCATACTTTCGATTTCATCAAATATATCACGATTGCCTATCCTGACACTTGAGCCATCTGGTGCTGTCAAATATTTTGCTCCTGAATTAAAATATGTCCGCAGTATATCTTGAGTCAGCTCTATATTTTGTGCTTTATATAGCACTTTATAAGAGAACCAGTCAATGTTTTCTGCGGAGGAAATCTCTATTTCTGGAACAAGATTAATGGTTTTTATAAATTCTTTTTTTAGAGATTCAGAAAGGATGATGTCCCAATTGGGATTAACTTTATCAAAAAGAAAATTTTTGATATAGCTAATTTCTTGAGGATTTGAAATCACCCAGTCATATTCATTTATTTCTGTCGGATTGATAAAAAGATGGTTTTGCATAAAATCTCTGACTGTATAGAGAAGTTCATCAGACAAATAATACCATCTATCTGATTCTATAAAAGACAATTTGAATAAATTGACATTATCTGTTGCGAGGGTCAAAGGTATCTTCTTCCCATTGTTGTATTCAAAATAAGCATGTATACTTAGAGGAGATTGTCCTTCCATTGCTTCTTTTTCATCATTATCATCATTTTTGTTGTTTTTGGGTTCTGGATGTTTTTCGGCAATAGCGGCTATATACTTTTTATTGTTTTTTTGTTCTACTGGTTTTTCTGGGATAGAGGTTACAGTTTCCGTTTCATTTACATCTTGTTTGCTTGATTTTCTTTTTTTATTTATATAAAAATAGACTTTAGGCACATCATCGGATATTTCAGGAAACTCTATATTTTCCTCAAAATCAAGATAATTGTTAAACAAGGATAATTGCTTTCCAACTATTGTTTTATAATAAACCAGCTCAGGTTTTTTAAAAAAGAATCTACTTTCAAGTATACTGCATACTGTCTCGTCATCAAAGGGGAGGTTTGTTTTATGGATGGTGTTATTTATCAACAAATAGGTTGATAAATATATAAAAAATTGGTGGATTGTGTGGTTTTCGGACAAAGCAAGCCTAAAATTGTTTGGGTCAATCTGAGAAACAACAAAACTCAAAGACAGAGGCTCATCAGCAAATACAAGTTTTTCTCCAGTCTCAGTGATGGAAAATTTTGATTGAATAGCTCTAATATAAGGGATTAACCTTACAAAGGACTCTTTATTGATGCTTATATAAAGACTTTTTATTCCAACAGAACGCTTTTCTATATAAAGTTCATTGATAAAAAGCAATTCGTCTATTGAAAAAAAGCCATAGATTTCATCTACTTCTTGAATACTTTGAAGTAGGTCGTCTTTGCTTATTTTTTCAGGGTTTTTTGACAGAAAATTTATCAATCTACTAAAAGCCTCAGAGTCTAAGCTCTTGAAGTATATCTTGATTATATCCTCGTCTATGGAATAAAAACCCTCTATTTGATAGGTGATATTTTGATATTGTGTCTGAACATATTCATTCAGCTTACAAATTCGTTTGGAAAATATCGTGGTCTGGATGTTTTGTAGTTTAATGGTCGTTATGTTATTATAAGCATATTCTATATACTTGTAATAATAGCTCTTCTTGGTTTCCACTGACAAATCTGCATTATGAGACAATATCTCATCTTCTTGCATGTTATAAATAAATTTTACATCGTAACTACTTGAGTTTGGTGAACTTAATGAAAATGTTAGGATATAGTTCTCATCCTGATCTCGCAGTATTTCATACTCGATTCCAATTTCATCTACTTTACGGGACAATTGCCTAAAATCCCATGAACTCGATATCTCATGATAAGTCTTTCTAAATATCTTTGGCATCTTACCTCTTAAAAATATTTTTAATCAAGAGAACAAGTTTTTTTATATATCCAATCTTGTCAAGCAAAAAGATTATTTTTATTTTTAAAATAAAAAAATACTAACCTATAAATTGATATTGTAGGGAACGCCTTCAGCCGTTCCGAGTTATGTAGGGAACGCCTATAGCCGTTCCGAGTCATGTAGGGAACGCCTTTAGCCGTTCCGAGTTTTGTAGGGAACGCCTTCAGCCGTTCCGAGTTATGTAGGGAAAGCCTTTAGCCGTTCCGAGTTATGTAGGGAACGCCTTCAGCCGTTCCGAGTTTTGTAGGGAACGCCTTTAGCCGTTCCGAAAAAAATAATCAAAAAACTCGGAACGGCTGAAGGCGTTCCCTACATAATCAAGTTACCACTCGGATTGTTCAACCCTCATGATTTCATAAACACCTATTTTTTATACTACTTATAAATGCTCCCTTTTCCCTTCCTGTAGCCTTCCTGTAGCTACCCTATTTAACTTACACAAAAATAAGGGGGTTACAATAGGTAAGCTTTATAGATAATGAATAATGGGTTTGCACCCCCCCATTAAGAATGAGTGGGGGGGGGAGGTGGGGGATTATTTCTGCATTCTGCATTCTCATTTCTGCTTTATTTGACATTTCTGCATTCTGCATTCTTATTTCCTATTTCAAAAGCAGCATCCTCTTGGTTATCGACTCCGACCCAACCTGTATCCGATAAAGATACACTCCAGAGCCTACCTCTCTACCTGCGACATCACGACCATTCCAGATTGTCTGGTGGTGACCTGCTTCTATTACATCATCTACCAGAGTCAAGACCTTTTGACCACGGATATTAAAGACATCTATCTGGACATTTGAATCGACCTTTATGGAGTATAAAATTATTGTTTCTGGATTAAAGGGATTGGGAAAGTTGCCTATCAATTCATTTTTTAAAGGAAGTATGCTATCATCAATTTCAGATGAATATTCGACCAAAACCTCTATCATAGCCGGGTCAGATATACCTCCCATGTAAACAGAAAACACACAATAAAAATAGATACCATTGGGGACATCGTGATCTACAAAATAAGTATTGGTAATATATGACGGTGTCAAAAGCTCTCCATTTCTATATATACAAAATCCTAATGGATTATTATCAGGAGCTATCCAATTTAAAGTAACATTATTTTTATCTACATCACTTTTAAGCTCAATGGGTGGAATCAAGCTCTCTAATACAACATTAATAACATTTGAGGGGTCTGACTCTCCAGCAGGATTTTCGTAAAGAGCTGTTATAAAATAGCTGTATTCTATATCGTAATCTATTTCAACATCCTTATATGAAAAAATATTAGCATCTAAAAAATCTATCAATACTTCATTTTCTCTATAAATTCTGTATCCGGTCAAAAATCCGTTATTTATTTCATGGGGTGCCTTCCACATAAGTTCCAATTCATTATTTAATGTATTTGCTTTTAAACTTTGTGGAGGATAAAATGCAGGGATAAATATACTTAACGACACAGGACTAGACTCCGCAAAATCATACACTGCAACTACATCATATCGATACAATACATCGATATCAATCTCATAATCTATGTATGTAAGACAATTTGACTCAGTCAGGAGTAATTCGTTTCGATATAGTTTGTATCCCAAAAAAGAGCTACTGCCCACGGTATTATTAGGTGGGACCCATGATAAAAACACATCATTATTTTCAACTACTAATGCAAATGATAATGGTGAGTTAGGTTTATTTGGCATACTTTGTAGATATGGATAGCCATCATTAAAATAAGGATTGATTGACCATATGTTTTCAAAATCCCATCCATTTTCGATAAATGTGGAGACTTGTTTCATTTCATTTGATGATTTTCCATAATTGTTTTCTATGATGTGACCTGGATTATAATTTGTTACAAAAACTTGAATATCGGTAGTATCCATGTCCCAAAAATTATTAGTAACTATTGAATACCTTCCTTCTGGATGTATGGCTAGAACATCATTAATAGCTTGGTATGTGTTTGTAAATCCACCATTACTAGAAACATAACAGAATTTTATATCAGAATATGAGGAACTACCGATTAATCCACAGTTTCCAATTTTATCCTCATTTGAAATAATACTACCACGAAAAAAAGCATTTTCCAATGTTGAATTTGATATCTGTCTTATAAGTCCTATTACTCCGAAGAGATGACTTGTATTATCATAGATATTCACTTTTGAGTAAACATACTCAATATGTGAGTTTAAGGCATAATGAATTAAACCACTCACCTGCCCTGAGTTTGGATTTGAAGCATATAAATCACCCATAACAGAACAATTTTTTATGTTTGTCATTGTAGCCCGCCCCACTAGAGGAGATATAATACCATTATCACGAATTATTTGTATATCTTTCAAATGCATATTTTTTATTGTAGCAAATAGAGTCATTCCAAACATGCTTGCCTCAACAGTAGCAAAATGGGTTATTGGGACAGGATTATTGATATAAAGATTGCTTATTTCAAAGTTTTGTCCATTATATTCACCGAAAAACGCTATGTGATCATGATAAAATGTTAACATAGTTGTATTTCCTATAGGTTTAAAACCTCTACCTTCATTCCATTGTTTTGTTTCAGTAGCATCAATATCAACAGTTTGTATAAAAAAGTATCTTACTACAGGAGCTCCAGGTAAAGGGAGTATTTGCCCCCAAAAATATGGTGTTTCAGACAGCCATCTCAAATTAGCGAGATTAGCTATCAAAAAAGGGTTTTCTTCTGTTCCTGCATTTGGATCAAGAATATTTGACGGTGGCTCTGGCAATGTTTCACCGAGTAGAGTATATCCCGTAAAGTAAGCTATTAAGCTAATTAGCAGGATAGCTATCGTCTTTTTTTTTAATTTCATTACAACTCCTTTTACTATATTTGCTGTAATAATTAATTATTACCAAATTTTAACGACCATTTTCTAAGTCATTTTCTATTATTTGCTTTAAAAAAAATCATTAATTTTTTTTTAAAATATTTTTCTATAATCAAAAATAAATTCCAAAATCGAATCCTCCATTATTCTCCAGCTCATCTATCTGTCTCTCAATAATAAATGAAAGCAGATAGACAAAATAGAAAAGTAAAAAACTGAAAAATATTGTCTTTTTATTATTTCCTTCCTTAGTGCTTGAAAGTCTTTGTTAAAAAGATAATCTAATTTTTAATTTCCATATCTACCTCATAAAATCCCAATTTCTATATCTATAAGACAATTATTTTTAAGGAACTTATTTTGTCAATCATTTTTTTAACAAGGCAAAATTTTTATTAAAAAAATAAAAATTTTTTTTCCTTTTGTAGACTGGGTTTTGAGGCATAATAAAAAAATATTTTTGATCCGTGAGCCAAAAATCGTCCGGTGAGACCCTTAAGTATATATAGGGGGGGATGAATTTTGAATTAAGAATTTCAAGAAATAAGAAATAAGAATGCAGAATGCAGAAATGTCAAGAAATAAGAATGCAGAATGCAGAATGCAGAAATATAAATTAGGAATAAAAATTTTTTTAATTTTTAATTGACAAAATTGCAATATTGAAAATATTGACATACAGAAATGAAATTACAGATGGAGGAATTTATGTATAGGAATTCTACAGAAGAAACAAAGAGAGAAGAAGTCATTGAGACAATTCAGAGAAATTTAGAGGTTTTGAAACACTCAAAAGGAGCGAAATATGTATTGTTTTTGATGAAAAATATCAGACAGGCATTTCCATATTTTTACATCGAGAATTATTTTGAGGGTGATAAAATGGATTACCCTGAAGAGAATGAGGATAAGCGAGTAATCCATAGCACATCAAATTATTTCATGAGTTCACCAATCCCGATGTGCGATAAGCGGACCAAAGAAGAAATTCAAAAAAGACTGAAGGTGATAAATCAGATACTTGAAGAAAAGAATATCGAAAATGTCATCGAGATGAAAAATTTGGAAGAAGAAAAAGAACAATTGATAATTTATTTATCAGAAGTATTGACAACAGCTGGGAGGATACGAGCTTTTAAAGAGGAGCTACGAAAACCTAAAAAAGCAGTATTGCAGAATATAGACAGATTTTTGGAAGAATTTTTGCTCATAAATGCAGAAATAACCGAATATATAATAAAACGATTGGAAAAAAGAAAATATACTATTTCCTTTTTTGATTGGTTTTAAAGATGTAATCCACTGGGAACGGATTTATCTGTTCCGCCTTTTGTAGGGAACGCATTTATCCGTTCCGAAAAGCTGTTATTGTCCCCCCCTTCCCCCCATGTAGAATTCAGATTACGGAATTCGGAATTCCGAACTCCGAACTCTGAACTCTTCACGGGGGGGCAACATTGACTTTCTGTAGGGAACTGATTTATCTGTTCCGCCTTATGTAGGGAACGCATTTATCCGTTCCGAAAAGTCGAATACCTAAAAATTCCGTAAGAATAAAGAAATTGAAGAAAAGTAAAAAAATAAATGGAGGAAAGTATGGAAGTGTTAAAAGACATTTTGATATATGGTGTAGTTCCTTTGATAATCTTGTTATTTAAGATATTATGGTCAAAAATCATGGTGCTTGAAAGTTATCAGAAAAAAGTTCCAGATTTTGAACATTGCAAAACTGTATTTGCTCAAAAGATTGATATAGCGACAAAACAAGATATATCAGATATGCTTGATGCAAAATTTGCCAGATTTGAATTGAGATTGATCAATGAAGGCAGGATATTACCATTGAAGATGGAAAATTGAGAATGGAGCAAAAGGGGATAGGGGATAGGGGGTAGGGGATAGGGG
>Ga0099364_10010436_pt1 | contig 12772 bp, 12 predicted proteins | sample TergutTh196P3_FD_73070 | JGI IMG/M metagenome (GOLD analysis project Ga0099364, IMG submission 73070) | Microcerotermes parvus P3 segment gut microbial communities from Pointe-Noire, Republic of the Congo - Th196 P3 | ecosystem: Host-associated > Arthropoda: Insects > Digestive system > Gut ... | reverse complement strand
TAACGAAAAAAAGGCGAATGGGAGGACGAAAACGGAATCGAATTAACCAACATAAACAATGATAGGTAAGGAATCAAACCGTGCTAATAAAAAATTCCTCGTATATCAAAACGTATATCGGCAAAGAAGCCCTTATTACTAAGACGGTTATATTGAGGGTTTAAGGCTGATCTTCGAAGTACCGCGCCTCCACCATGAGTATTCACGACTTAAATGTATTTTAGCCGTGTAAAAGTTAAAAGATAGGCGTCATTACTCACAATAATGACACCTATCTTTCTTTTTTGTCGATAGAATTAAGGATTGCTCAGATGACTTTTTTATAGCCGTTCTGTAGCACCTTGATACGTTCCTCGCTTAACAATGGCGATATAGTGTCATCGTCGTCGGGTACGTGTATCTTGAACTGTACTTCCACTTTGTCGCCGTAGATGATGACCTTCTCGACGTAGGAGTCGATAAAGTTACGGCACTCGGGAATATTCCGCGTCTGCACAAATTCCTTGGAACGGTTCACCAAGTCAATGATCGTATCCTCAGTTATCATCAAAGTGGTATTAGCCTTGCCTATCTCCCATATCTGAGCTTCGACGAAATATTTCCTTTCCTCCAGCTTCTTCATTTCGTCTTTCACGGTATCTATGGATACGCCACATTCGGAAACAAGCTCTATAACCTTGGCAATCTTCTGATTCACGCTCTGAAGCTCTCTCTTAGCAATATTCAGTTCATCACTGCTTTCAGCGTTTTTCTTGTGATTGTACTCGGTCAGCATGTTAGCAAGTTTCTTGATGGAACATTCGGAGAATAGACAATTATAAAGTTCGTCCAGTACGTAATTATCCAGGTATTCCTTCCGAAGTTCCTTGTTGGCGCAACCTTTATGACTTGCCCTGTTTGAACACCGATAGGAAGAATATCGGCTTTTATTCCTTCCGCATTTGCGAGTATTTGCATACATACTTGAGCCACACTCTCCGCAATAAATCAAGCCGGAAAGCAGGTAAATTTCCTTCGCTTTAAACCTTCCACCCCTGCGGGCATTGGCTTCCATCTTGGCCTGTACCTTCGCAAAGGTTTCTTTGTCCACGATGGGCGGAATAGCATCTTCAACAATTATCCACTCATCCCGTGGTTTCCATTGAGGATTTCTTTTGCCGGACGCGTCCTTCTCCAATTTTCTATTGAAGACAAAATTGCCAGCATATTTTTCGTTTTCCAGAATGGAATAGAGGCTATTTTTTCCAAACGGATTTCCGCGCTTGGTACGATATCCCATACCGTTCAAATAGCGTAGTATTCCAGTGTATCCTACCCCTTCGACGTACTGTGAAAAGATGTAGCGAACGATCTGCGCTTCAGGCTCATTGATAACATATTTTCCCTCCGAATTCACATCATAACCAAGCGGCGGCGTTCCTCCAAGATGCGTAGCTTTGTAGGCCGATTCTTTCATGCCCTTCATAACTTCACGCGCCAGATTTGCGCTGTAATACTGTGCCATTCCTTCAAGGCAGGATTCGAGCATCAGGCTTTCAGGGGAATTGTCGAGATTTTCCGTGACCGACAGGACGGAGACGCCATTCATTTTGAGCTTTCTTTTGAAAGTCACGGCGTCATATTTGTCACGGGAAAAACGGTCGAGCTTGTGAACGAGGAGGTAACGAAATTGCTTCTTTTCGCTGTCCTTTATCATACGCAGGAATTCTTCCCGTTCAGCATTTGTACCGCTTTTAGCCGCATCCTTATAGACAGCGACCACATTTAGTTCCTTCCTGGCCGCAAACTCGCGGCAAGCCCTTTCTTGTGCCTCTAAACTTTCTTCGCGTTGATTGGAACACGAATATCTCAAGTAAAAAGCTACGGTGTTATCCTGTATTTCCGTGTATCTACCTTTCATCTAAATCTTCCTTTCATATTCAATTAGTTATCTACAAATAAATAATATATATTCATAAATATCATGGGTTCGTTTGAGGGATGAACCGGGCTTATTGGTCGGCATAGGGCAACCGTTAGGTCCCTCCTATGCCATCCCCCCGGCAAACGAGTTTGCAGCGCGCGGTTCGTAAAATTAACTCATTGACTTTGCCGGCTCGTTATACATCGCTGATAAAAGCTGCACTACCGGATATAAATTAACCTCAATTACTTCTTTAGTGCTTAACGGTATAGTCGGCCTATCTTTATAACGTCTTTTAATATCGTCCCTCATAATTGTTGCAACGTACATTTTCAACATCTGTCGAAACCTTTTCATAAAATTCATTCGCTGACATTAGGCGTAAGCCCCAACATCATTGAGTCCTGTTCATCGGAAGCCGTAAATATTATCTTGCCCGTTTCCACTCGCAGGAAATAACCTCCTTTCTTTCCCGTGCCCTACAGCCTTATAGAGAGCTGGACAGCTTTAGTTGCCGATTTGATTGTCTCTCAAAAAAATCGCTTGAGCGTCATCTACGTGTATCAAAAACACCGCCCCTATCGCAACCACCGCCCGTTTCTTGCAAAATCAACATTCCTGCGATACCGGCGATGCGGGCGATGTTTGCGGCCTAATTGTTTTTCCAAATTCGGATGCGCCTATTTCCCCCGTTATTCTTGATCTCGATACACAGGCCCCTTTGTTCAAGGTTGGATTTGACTTCACGTATCTTCCGGCTTAATTGGTTGGGTTGCTTGACCCATAGATACGATTTTGTGTCTATCTCCTCGTCATTCGCTATCTCGACAAGCTTTTTCAGCAGTTCGGTCGCTGTTCCAATCCACTCAGTCCGCGCGTCCATAAACTTGACGATTGCATACGCGATTGGATGGGATTCTATCGCTTCATCGTTACCCTTTTCCTGATTGCGCCGATACGCGTCCAGGAACTTTTCGCCTCCAATCCCTGCCGCCTCCGCTATAGCGTAAGCCCATAGCGTAAAATCAGCCATGCGCCCCAGCTTGTCCAGTTTTATAGTCGGAAAAAGCCTCATCGCCTTGGACAAAATACTAAAGATCATGCCCAGTATTTTTGGCTTGTCAGCATTGAAATCATCCCATAGCTCCCGCTCTGTCTTGCACTCAGAAGCGGATAACCTATCCAATTCAAGCAGGAGGGAACGGTCAAGCAAGTCCGATTTTGTCACTACCATGTTGACGCCATTCAGACTCACCGGTTGCATGAACTCCAGCACCGTTTCGTCGTTATTTGAATATAATTTGCGCTTAATATATGTCCCGCCGGTGGACGCCATACATAGCAAGTCGCTCATTTCCGTTGATATGCCGCTCAGATTGTCAAAACATAGAAAATAATGTTTATCCAGTAAGACCGCCAAATCATCACGAGTCTTTGGCAATGTCCAGATGTCGCATCTGTCCGGGTCTACTATGCTTTTATCCTTGCGAAGCGATGTAGTTTTGCTTGCGCCCTTTTCACCATGCACTACATCAATCGGATGCGGTATATGCGGCAAAAACTTAGTAATCAGGCTGACATGATGCAGTATTTTTTCGTCCGCATGTTTAAACTTGTAGTGCTTGTCCAGTATGCTCAGATTTGTTGCGCCTTTAACCGGGACCACCTGTTCAGACATGGTTTTGTGCCGATAGAACAATACGTCGGTTTTGTGTTCAATGTCCCAGCCCTCTTTCGTAATGCGAATTACCCGCTTTTCCTTGTCGTTGAGGTCATAGTATGCCGTCCCGTTGAGCCACGCGCACCGTTTGAACAACCGTTCTTCTTTACCTTCAAACAATGCTATTCCGCTAATCGTACTTACTACTTGCTTCCATGCATCGGCGGAAAAGGCTTTGCCTGTTTCACGAAAATACTGATGTGAAACATACTTTCTGAATTTGTCGCTCTCCACACCAAATATATCAAAATGGTCATCATCTCCTATCGGTATGAGGGCCAACGGCTCCTCTTTTTGGTTGTGAAATAAAGTGATACTTTCACAAATGCGCATGACCTTTTCAAACTGCGTTTCGCCTTCCCCTTCTTTCTTTTTTGTTTGGTCACTCCACTCAGGTTCCATCAAATCCCGAAGCGAATGCCAATTCTCGCCGCTGCAGCTATTGTGAAAGCAGCCCGCCGATAAAGCCCCGTTCTCGAATTGGATAACTCGCGCCGATAGGTTCGTATGTTCGTCGTTCCAGGGACAGTTCCGTAAGACATATACGATACCTTTGTCCCGCTCACCTTGAAAGTCCTTGGTATAGGCCACTTCTAAACCATATTCATCCAATTTTTTAGCTATATCCAGCTTTTTAGACTTCCCCTTGGCATCAGTTACGGGCAGATCATCCGCCTCATCCGCTTTAGGCAAGGAATCTATGACGGCGCACATTGATTCAGCCTTCACCGGCACAATACTGGAAGGTATTTTTTTGACACCGCTCCAGCGGTGAGGACGCTCCTTGGTGTTGTCTCCCTTGCAGGCCATTGTTCCATACAATTTTACGATGCGTGCTGGGTTAAACGTGACCAAATCCACTTTTACCTTGTCGGTACTGTAAAGATAATCGAGCGCCCGCAAAACATTTTTGAGAGTGCTTACATTCTCTCTAGTGTTCTCTAAGTCGACACGATATAGCAAATGATATCCATTCCCACTGTCACAAAATATAGGGGCCGGAAAATCATAATCATTTCGTAGCCCCTGAGCGACTATGGTAGCAAGCACGGCGGCTTCACGTTTCTCATCTTTTGTGGAAGCAATTCCCGATGCCCTCTTTGGGTCCAGATCAACGAGCAGCCAGTTTATCTTTTCAATCTCACGGTCCGCTGTCGTAACCGTTGCGAATGGGGTAAGGGCATTCTTACTGCGCTCCAACAACGCCGGAGCAGGAGGATTGAGCGTAATATAAATGTCATTCTTTCCAATATATTGCTCAATCGCTTTCGCGGCGTTTTTTGGATTATCAAAATATCCGCTAATCGTTTTTTGGTCGGTCTTTAACATGCGTATCTCGAAGACCGTATTTTGTGTATGCAACATGTTTACAGTATTCAAAATTTCACTGTGCTTTTGTGTATCAATAAACATATATTTTTTCGCTCCTTTCGTTGAGTGGGTTGGGGAAATGAGGTCCCCCACCCACTAAATACAAAAGTTAATCCTCGTCCTCGTTCTCAACGTCGTCATCGCCGCTGCTGTCGCCATCGTCGCCAACCTCGTCGATAATGTCGCCGAAGTCAAAATCTGAGTCGTCTTCTAGCTTCTTTTCGACTTTCTGAATTTTTCTTTCACGCGTGTGGACTTCTCTTTTTGCCACACGAGGCAGCATCTGATCAATGTTTACATAGGTTTTACCGTCTTGCGTATTATTTTTCACGGCAACCGTCACATTCATACCAAGAAGGTCATTAAAATCGAAACCTTCACCTGGCTCCGGCAGGCAATCCAAGTCACTAAGCACCTTGAACATATTGCTCTTTTCACTCCATGACTCAACATAAGTAACCCGCTTCCTTAGCTTGACTGGCCCCTCAGGTGTTTTTATTGAAACTTCAGTGTAAATAACCTCTTGAGGCTCATTATTGTTGAATTTGTTAGGTTCCGATTTAAAATCAACCGAAACAATCTTCCCAGGATAAGTCCCATCAGCAACAACCGGTGCAGATGAAACCGGGCGAATTTTAATAACCATTTAAAGCTCCTTTCCGCCGCCCACTCCCTTTAGCAGAGAGAAATGGGCGGCATCGCGTGATAGTTTTTTTCCCCACGTTTTCCAAAAAATTCCGTCCGTACCGCAATCACCGAAACGAACGGTGTTCGATAATTGCGATGATTTTCCGGTCAATGTGGAGTGACACTTTTTCGGGCATTATTGGCTGATAGTCCACCAAAAAACGCCCCGCAAGGTTTTTTCAACCTCATGGAGCGAATTATAGTGAGTCTAAAAATAGGTCAAAATTGAGGGTTATCTGAGACAACGACTACATATTGCTCAAAACCTTAAAATTTTTTTGATGGTCAAATTCGAGCAAGATATTGGTTTTAGTTTTTTTCTCTCATCGAATAATGTATAAATTGCTTCTTTATTTTTTCTGTAACAGTATCCATCGGTTCGCCCGTAAATTTTTTTTGTATGTATTTTCTTATTGTATATATCGTGATCAATAGTTCATCGAGAAAAATGTCAAGCATATCTTCCAGTTCGTTTCCCTCCGCAGAACATTTGTCAATATCCGCTAAATCTTTCCCGCTATGAAGCAGCTTGTCCTTTAACCAACTGAATGCGACCTCTGTGTTACAGCTTTTATCTCCTCCCTCTCCGGTAATTTCTATGGATTCACATACTTTGTAAAACTCGCCAAACGGCACGGTAGAATGTATTATCATTTTTATTTTTTTCCGATGCTTACAGAACGCAAAAGCATTATTGTCTTTTGTTGTTTTTTTACTGTTGTTCTCGGCAAAAAAAACAATGGCTTCATCCGACATATCATCAGCCAAAATCGACTTTATAAATCTGGTATATTGGGATCTCTTTGGATGAATCGTGAAAAAAGTATCATTAGAAGCCCATGAATGTGCAATACAAGCATAATATTTGATTAAATCATTTTGCCCTGTCTCTATCGTTGACGTTATTTCACATACTTTAAAGTTCAAGAACAGCCATGTGTTTTTTATTTCTTCTGATGTATATTTATCAGTTATCGCTTTTTTCGGCGGCGATAATTCATTGAGAAGATTTGTACATGTCCGGATTCCCACATCTTCTCCCCACCGCTCAGATATGTACCTCTTTACAATCCCGTTTGTCCATTTGTAGTAAGTATAATATTCACGAAATTTTTTGCCGTGCTCATCGGTTGTTTTCGTTGGTCGTAGTTTGAATGGCTGCTCTGAAAGCACTTTTTTCAATTTGTTTTTGATTTTGGGCGATAATATTTTTTCTATTCTACTGTCTATCAGCGGATTGTCGGCGCTGTATTCAAGTTTCCTTAATTGTCTGGAAATAGCGGAGCGGGAATAAGAATTTTTACTCGCGGCTTCCCTTATAGTTTTCCCATCAATCAGTATATCTTTTAGATGGAGAAAATCTTTTTCGTCTCCTTCATTTTTTATAAGTTTCAATAAATTTGCCTTTTGCTTCTCTCGTGCTTTCGCTATTACTTCTTTTCTAATCGAATAGCCGCCGCTTCTCTTTTTTTTATAGTCCTGCATGGTAGCCCCTTATTAATACTTACAATATCGCAAATACCGCAACAATGTTTACTTCACAGCAAAAGTTCCGATGTTGCGGTATTGGCGATGTTTTTCGGAAATAATAATTTTTATATACTTCAAGTGCATACCACACACTCACGCTGTTTTTTTGGGAATTTTACATTCATTCAAAAATTAACCCTGAAAATATCGCAAACACCGCAATTATAGCAAAAGCGTTGGTTTTGCAACAAAATTTCGATGTTGCGGTATTGGCGATGTTTTCTGCGGCTATTTTTTTATAGCCATGCTGCTATCAAAAAAAAAAGTGTATTGTACCCATTAGGCACTGAAAACGTCGCCCACATAAATATATTCTATTGTATCAAAAAAAACGCCAATCTTTTTTCTCCTTGTCGCCTTACGGGGTTCTGACCTAAATCCCTTTGTAGATGGCGAAGAAAGCGTTTTATGCTCCTTACGCCGTTCTCTTGGATATCTGATTCTCTCAAGCCGCGCCCTTCGATTCGAATATTTCTACCTGCGAACGAACTCGTAGATTCAATATATTTAGTCTACGGTGCAATACTTACCTTATCGTGCGAAAGATAAAAAAGAACATGGGCGAAAAACACATGTCGTTTCATTTAATCGTTTCTTTCTTCGTCTTGCGCGCGCCGGAACTGGTATCCTCCAACCCCCGATACCCCGCAAAGAAGTATCGGAATTAATAAGCGAATTCCCCTTTTGTACCATCAATTACCTCGTCTATCCCCTCCTTTGGTTTCCTCTGATTCATTGCGTATGCAATGTAATCGAAAAAATTCCTGAATGTCAAGACAAGTAGCGCATTTTTGTCATAATTAGATTGAAAACAAACAAGAAAACAACCGTTGAAAAAATTGGTATGTCAATATACTCTACGTTTCCAACAAAAAAAGAGAGAAGGCTTCCTCTCTCTTTTTGCCAGGTTAGACTGCAGTAACTTTAATTTTTAAAGCGCCTATTTCTTAGAATACCCGCGCACGACAAACCCCATTAGAGCAAGCGTAATAAGGAATCCGAAACCCACATTGCATCCACCGCTACTGGATGAAGTTTCATTTCCAAGCAAATCGACAGGGTTGGTTTCTACCACGTAGGCTGTGTCTCCGTCAACGGATTCAGCCCTGATAACAAACGAACCTGACGGTACTCGCACGGAACTTGGGCTTCCATCAGGGTTACGAAGGTTGTTTACGTCAATGTTCAGTATACCGCCTTCTTGGCTAGTGGCTCCGAATGGGCCGATAGCGTCGCTCACTGCTGTTGTGCTTATCGCAGATTGAGTCGATGTGGTCGCATTTATTGTAGATTGGTTGTTGACGGTATTCCTAATCAGCCAGAATACAAAGCGTAAACCTTGGGGGATGGGATCATTCACATCTGTTACAATAATTCCTACTCTGCTTACTCTTTCATTGTTACTCGGCGGATTTACAAATGTGGATGTAGTGTTTGCCGGGGTATCCGACGGCCCATCGGGGATAATTCGAAAAGTCCAGAAATAACGCTGTCGCGAAGTGCCGGCTCGCCCCTCAGCAGGCTCTATCCGTATAATTACTCGGTTGAAATCTGTTGAGCTGGAAAGGACGAATTCGCCCTCAACAGGCACGTCTGCTACGAATTCAATATCACGTGCGAACTCATCCAAGTCTTCGTTGTTGGCGTTCCGAAGCCAGACCCTCATCCTACCCGAATAAGGCAAAAGGATAGTATATTTCACGATATCGTCGTTTATCTCTATGTTAACAACGTCCTCTTTGATCTGCTCATTTATTGGCAGAAAATCCATTAGCTTTAGACCAACCTGCCCGAAGCCGTCAACACTGTCACCAATAGCCCATGAAACAGTTTTTCCGCTAAAGCTGGTTTCCGCTTCGCCTAAAAAACCTAATCGTTGCGATTTTGGAGTGCCGTCCGCATTTTTAAGTATTAACCAGTTATTTCCTACGATAATAGGACGTTCCCATTTAAAATCGTCATAATTACCGGCGTAGGAGATAATATTACCACTGGAATCTCTATACGAAAAAGAGGGAGTTTCTCCATTATCAAACTTAAAATAGTCATTACTTTCGTCATCAACAAAATTGTCTAGGTCTTGTTGTTCAACGTTTACGAAAACATCATAACCTGTGAACCTGGCGGAGCGATAATCTATTTTGCCATCACGAACAAAAGTTTCAGAACCCTGGAGAACGAAAAGCCCATAGCCCCACGCCGAACTCGCACACATCACTACCATTACAGACAACGCAAGCACAAATTTCACGCGCATCGAAAACTTCATTTTTATTTCCTCCTTGTATGGTACTACTATTTAATCAAAGACTTTTCAAAAACAAGGACCATATCTGTTATCCAAACTGTTATATCGACTTTTCTGCCACATATCAACCTCCCTGCTCCGATTGTTTGTTGGAATATTTTCTTACCTTTTGTTCGAGCCATTCCGCCGTATAACCGCAAAGCACAGCTATTTTCTCCCTTTCTCGCTTATCATCCTTCTGCGCGGCTACCTTAATCACAAAATCAACTTTATAGAGATTCTTCGGAACAGCAATTCTACATCCCCTGTAATGACGATGTATTTTTAAAGCGACATCAACACCAAAAAGCTCTATTATTTCACGGTATTCCTTATTAACAGCCTCCATCAAATCCCAGCCGTTAGAAATCGAAAGCAGGTCATCCGTAAAATCGCCGATCTTGTCAGATTTGACCGTATCAGATTCATTCAACTACCATCACCCCATTTCTCATTTGCATAAAATACATATTTATTTTAATTACTCTATTTAACTTTTGCATCCCTAATCTCGAAAGGGTTTTCAAACTGAAAATAGGGTGGAAAGTATGGAGGAAAATAAGTAATTTATGCAAACCGCTCATCTGACTTTACCGTTGACTTATTGGTAAACATAACTCTACAGCCTAATGTAGCGAATGAGCGGTTTGCTTGCGACATGAAGCATTACTTGAGCCAGCCGCGCAATTTTTTCTCCCCAAATAATTTCCTCTTTTTTTTGTTGAACCAGTCTTTAGCCACTGTATAAATAGCAATCGCCAACATTGCACTGCTATCTGACGTTCTGAGGCAATTCTCCCAAAAGTGCGTGCGGCGCAATATTCATCGGCATGAAAATATTGATACCGAATTCGTTGTTGCAGAGAAAGAATGCGTTGATATACGTCTTGTTCTCACATTTTACGACATCCACAATCTCATGCCGATTGCCATTGAGTGACACATACCGCTGATCTATATCCGTAATGTCTTGAATATTTTCCGCAATCAATACAAAGCCGCCGTCGTTGTTATCTACATCCCGGTCGGCTCCGTATGTGTCATCAAGAATCGTTACGATTCGCAGAGCGGCCGGATAAATCTCCGCAGGAACTTGACCCTGTAGTTGTTGCATTTCCTTTACAGTACCAGCTTTTAACAAAATTCTTCCCTCCTTTCCATTCTCACGAATACGAAAAACACTGGGATAACAAACGGAAAACGACATACTAAGGAACATAGACTCCCCTCTGGGGAGGGCTTTCAGCCCCCCCTATCTATGTTCCTGCCTTTTCGGGTTTCTCTGTTTTTGTCGGCATCGGTTGATATTTTTTTAGAACCCAAATAAAACGCACCTGTGGGGCAAGCGGATGAAAACCCGAACCACCTTTTTCACCGGCAATCACATGAAGTTTCTCGCCGAAGGGCCTCAATCCCTCCAATAACCTATTCTGAACGTCACGAATAGCTTTGTTGTTCTCGCCAATCTTGCCCCATGCCACAATCACAAAATCAGTTTTTTGGGCGGCGTTGATGATGATACCGAAATTATCTCGCTCCACGTCAGGAGAATCAGAATCCTCTTTAATGTGAAGTTTAGTTGTCATTTTGGAAATTATGTTAACAATATCAACAGAACCAAAATCCAATTTTGCGAGATTGTTCAATATGTACATCGTCGTATAGTCAAGCGTGAGCAAATCGGCGGTACTCGGATTCGTCATGATAACAACTGCCTTTTTCTTCTTTGCGTCCCATTCCTTCCGCAGAAGATACCTGTGTTTCCTGTCGTCGGAAAATATCGTTTCGGTTTTCATGACTAACTTCTCAACCTGCATGTTCAATACCTCCATCACAAAATATTTTTTTACAGAAGAATCTCAATACACCGCTTGAAACAAGCATAAATCTCATCATCGGTGGCGTTGCACTCATAACCATAACGTTCACGTAGGCATTTGATACCACCGTAGACAATCTCTTTGTAGCAATATTTAGTTCCCCCTAAATGCTCAAACAGTTTCATAACAAAAGACTCAACAGAAAGTTCCATCAATAATCCCTCCTAAGTTTCTTTACAGTGAATATCAGCACCCCGAAACAAAATATTTTTCAGCAAATGAACTCAATACTATGAAGGGAGCAACAATATCCCATCGCAGAAAATGCTTACTTCCAGATTCCAATGTTGTAGTCGATAAAATCACTGGTGTCTAAAACAATTTCCTCCGCCCTGTATTTTTCGGTTACTTGAGTGATTGCGTCTTCCGCTGTGTAAGCCATAACATCGACTATTCTTTGGAGCGTTTCCGTGATTTCAACCTGAAATTTTTTACGGAATTTTCTTTGCGAATATCTTCTCAATGATTTTTCCCTCCTGATTTGACGCCAATTCCCTCAATATTCCGAAGGGAGCAACAATATTCCATCACATAGAAATAACTTAATCCCTTCCGGCAATGGGAAATCCGTGTACTCTATTTCCTGCCTCGCAAGCTCATGATAATTGCCGTCATCGCAGATAAGCACACAGCCATCTGGATATTTGCCGGATCCAAGTATCAGCGTCCAGACCTGAAAAGGTTCTTCCCTCACTTTCTCATTGGTTTGCCATGAAACTATCGCAGTGACCAACCAGAACGCGTCGCACATCTCGACCATGACCTTGACTCCATCCGTAATTTTCGGAGCGGCTTCATGTGAAAATACTTTCCAATACTGTTCCGTGCAAGTCTGATAAGCAAGAGCATTACGAATATCTTCCGGTGATTCCAAATCCACACCTCCTTATAGGTTTTTTATTCTTGTAAAAACGCAAAGTAATGGGACAATGAGCTACAAACAGCCCATCGTCCCAATCTGGCAGCCGTCTAACGTAAGACCAGTTGCGGAAATAATATTGGTATTGAGAGAATATGAAGGGAATGGAAAGTAAAAATCCCTTAACAGTTTTTTATCTATTTAAGTTAATAATATACATATCAACTTTGTAGAAATTCATTATTTCGGAGTGAAAAAGAAACTGGGGTTATTGATACAAGCGAGGCTCTAAACTAGCCCGAACCTCATTCATGATTGTAACTAATCTAAAAAATATTCACTATACCGTTGTATACTACAATATAATTTTAGTAAACTTCCCGCAATACAACGCCGTATATTTTCACCTTTTCAAATAATTTTTTATAACAATTTATTAAAATCTATAAAACATCGCCTTAGGCGATGTTTTATAGAAACTTATAATAGAGGGTGATAACCATGTATTATCAAAAATATGCTCTGGTTCTAAAAA
>Ga0099364_10010435_pt1 | contig 12772 bp, 11 predicted proteins | sample TergutTh196P3_FD_73070 | JGI IMG/M metagenome (GOLD analysis project Ga0099364, IMG submission 73070) | Microcerotermes parvus P3 segment gut microbial communities from Pointe-Noire, Republic of the Congo - Th196 P3 | ecosystem: Host-associated > Arthropoda: Insects > Digestive system > Gut ... | reverse complement strand
ATGTACAGACTGAAAGAAAAATATAGTTAGGTAAACGCTTTGCCGTTCCACTTCCCATTGCATTGCAAGGCTTATGCCTATACTGTGCTAAATAACTTTTAAACTCACGCTAGTGTGAGTTTATTACCGACTATTTCAAAATCTGTTCCATACATAGCGAGGGTATAACTTTCACCAACGTAGAACATAGGAACATTTTCAGTAATGATTTTCCCATTTTCCGTTTTGATATATTGTTTTGCAAAAAAAGCATCTTCCGTGAAGAAATCCACACTTTTGATATTCTCACCCTCGCATTTTAATCTAACATTAAGATAAATATTTTCGCTGTCAATATAGCCGCCCCAAATATGCGGTTGGTTGATTAAATCGACCTCGCGCAACTCAACCGAGCCGTCCGCCTGTTGTTCCATTTTTACAGGCATATCAAGTATAAATCCGATTTCTTGTGGTTTTTGTTGATAATAATATCGCCGTACAATTATTTCACGGTCGGGTTCTGTTAAAGCATTGATTGCGGCGACTATCTCTTGCTTTGTTTCAATCGTTATTTTATTATCAATAAGAGTTATATCCTCAATGACAATTTCATCGTTCAAAGATAGCTCATTCATTTTTGACAACTGACGGCTTCGGTCAATGGCTTTGCTCTTTGCCACACAGGAAAGCCAAGTTTTAAGACTACCGCGTTGTTCGTTATATTTGTCACAATTTTGCCATAAATAGACGAACACATCTGCGACACACTCCTCAATATCTTCCACAGTAGCCGCATTAGCGGGAACAAGCCAAAGATTCCCCTTTTTGATCGCGCCGCCATTCCGGAGTCACGCAAAGATCAGTCACCATGCCGCAAAACCGCATAAAATACCAAGCAGGGGGACGGTTCATCTGCTTGGCACTGAAGTGGAAAACTGAAAGCAGAACGCCAAGCAGAAGAACCGTCCCCCTGCTTGCCATGTCCCACGTCCCTATGTCCGACGCTTAAATGTCTCCATCGCTCTGTGGAATTTTTCAAATTCCGCGTTGTCTAAATATCTTCCTGACAATTTCATCGAAAACACGGCATATGCATCATCTGATATCGCGACCAGATATTCATACTCCTGTGAAATACCTCCGCTGTATTCTGAGTGGTCAAACCGTATTAAGTAGCGGTATGCATAAGCCCCATTGATATTTACTGCCTCTATCTCCCCCAGACGGGAAGTCTCTCCGCCGACACCAAAATATCTGTCATAATTGCTTGCCCATTCAAGCCTTGCCGCCTCATCAAAAGAAATTAAGGAAGGCGAAAAGTTCCGGTAATGAATCTTCAAAAAGGCTTCAGCTTGAACAACTCCTATCGGAGGCACTCCCCTGAATCCTAAATCTTTGAGACTTTGTCTGGTTCTCGAAAACACAGCAGAGTGAGGAAAATTCTCAATAATCAGATCATCTTCAAATACTGTAAAATGTTTAATGAACGTTTCGTCTGCAGGTGGTGGAAGTCCAAGATTTTTAGCGAAAAAAGCAGGGTCTTCCGCGAATGCGGTATATAAGGCAAGCGAAGCTTCGCTCATGGCTGCTGAGTTGTAGAAAAACCACTCTTTCGGGAATTGCACGGAATAATTGTAGTCTTCATCGAATAACAAGCTCCCGCCGGCGTCATGCAAACCGTCAGGGAAGAAAACGGTTCCAAGTTTTGAAAAATCAAACATTTCATTAAGCTCATCAGTATCCTTAGGGATGCTGATTTCCATTGGGGTCACGTTTGGCAGGACCTGAGCCGAGTTATCCGCGCTTTCCGGCTTGATCGGATCATTCGCTTGTCTTTCATTGTCAGTATCCAAAGCGGGTCCTGTCGCGGCGTCCTGCGCTGCCGATGCTTCCGGGCCTGCATCCGTTGCTGTCCCTTCATTCGCGGAAGTCGCAAAGACGACAATGGCTCCGACAATAATGACCACTGCGGCAACCGTCGCCGCGACAGAGGATTTTCTAAGCTTCATAATAGACTTGACCCTGTCCTCAATGGCGTGTCTGCTAAATCCGCTGAATAGGAGCGTTGGTTTGTTTCCTTTCTCCGCCATCTCTATGAGTGTCAGCGCGTAAGCTGATTTGCTGCCTGCTCCAACCGCTCTTATCACACTTTCATCACAGGATATCTCAATATCGCGGTTGTACAGAACCACCATCAGCCAAACAAACGGGTTAAACCAATGCATACAAACAGCCGCAGTAATAAGCAGTTTGGTCAGCGCATCAAATCGGTTTATGTGGATCAGCTCGTGAGTGAGGATATAATCCAGCCGTTCCTCATCTGTCAGGTCAAAATTGCCGGGCAGCATTATGACGGGCCGGAATACGCCGTATGTCAAAGGCGTGGATACGCCGTCGGTTACACGCACTTGCCAGGGCCTTTTAAGCTTGTGCCTTGCCTGCCATTCCGTGACATAACAGTTGCAGGCAGGACGGGAAACTTTGAACCTCCTGCGGCATCTGGAATACGAGACAACAAAGAATGAGATCGCAGTCAAAGCTCCGGCCAGCCAAATCAGCATCAGGGGCGAGGGAACGACCAAGCGGGGGGACGGTTCCTCTGCTTGGTCTTGAAACGCAAAAATCAAACCGGAATGCCAGGCAGAGGAACCGTCCCCCCGCTTGGTCTCCTGCTCCCCTTGCTCTGTTGCAGGTACTTCCGGTGCCGTATTTATTTTGGATACGGCATCTTCCGCAGGCGGTACGGGCCCAGTGTTTTCACCAAACCGCCGGATCACGGTATCGGCAAAATTGAAAACACTTGTTTCAGCCGGAACCGAAAACGGTATTAGCAGACGGCAAAGCACGACAGCCCAAATAATCAGCATAAACCTCTTGGGGAGCCTGTGCATCGCAATAAACCTGATTATTGTGACAACAGCGATCAAAAAGGCAGCCGACACGCTCATCTGGATCAAACTCATTTAGATTCACCTCCGGCATCTCCCACAAGAGTCTTTAGCTTTTCGATCATTTTGCCGGATATATTTTTGCTGTCAAGCAGGGACGCAAACAGCATGTCCGCAGAGCCGTCAAACAATTTGTCGATCAATTCCTTTACCTCAAAACTTTGCGCCTTGTCCTTGCCAATGAGGGCGTGACATACGAAATTCGGCTCCCTGCGCTCAATCGCGCCTTTTATAATGCATTTTTTTATTACAGTGTACGTAGTGTTCCGGTTCCAGCCGATCTGCTCACCAAGAATGGCGGCAATCTGTTTAGCGGTCAGATCGCCTTCTTTCCAAAGCACGTTCATAATTTTTAGTTCGGAATCATGCAGCTTTACACTCATATATGCGCTCCTTCAAACACAAACTACTGTAATAGTCTGTTCATACTATCACAGTAGTTTGTGTTTGTCAAGCGGCTTTTAACCTCAGCTTGTTTTTGGCGGCTACTTTTGCTATATTATTAACAGAATTTAAAGGTAGAGGAAGAAGAAAATGATATATGAGTACACGCACGGCGGTGATGTTTACGACGCAAACGGGTTTGCCGACAAGAACATGCCTGATTTCTCTGCAAGTATCAATCCGCTGGGGATGCCGGAAAGCGCGCTGACAGCCGCGAGGCAGTCGCTCGACTTGTCGTGCGTTTATCCCGATTCCGGCTGCCGCCGCCTGGTCACCGCGCTTGCGGCGTATGAGAACGTCAGCCCGCAGTATCTCTTCTGTTCAAACGGTGCGTCTGACATAATTTTTAGAATTGTCTCCGCGAAAAAGCCGAAAAAAATTCTCGTCACCGCACCCTCCTTTTCTGATTACGAGCGGGCGGGAAGAGGGGCCGGTGCGGAAATCGTTTATTATCCCCTGCAAAAAGAGAATGGTTTCAATATTGACGACGGTATTACCGAAGCGATACGAGCCGCTTTGCCTGATATCGTGTTTCTGTGCAACCCCAATAACCCGACAGGCAGCCTGACACGGAACGATCTGCTCACTGAAGTTGCCGCCGTTTGCGCGGATATCGGCTCAGTTTTGACAGTTGACGAGTGTTTTCTGGATTTTCTACTGGAATCGAACCAACTCTCTGCAAAATCATTGCTTGGTCTTTACGCGAATGTGGTGGTTCTGAAAGCGTTTACAAAAATATTTGCAATGCCGGGATTACGGCTAGGGTACGTTATCTGCAAAAACGAGGCATTTATCGACCGGCTGCGGTTATGCGGGGCGGATTGGCCCGTATCGAATGTGGCGCAAGCTGCCGGTTTAGCTGCGTTGGAAAACGGGGCCGATTATATCAGTAACTCCATCGAATATATTGACACAGAGCGCAAGCGTTTATCCGAAGCCCTTGCCGGGATGGGCCTTGTTGTGTATCCCTCGTATGCGAACTTTATCTTTTTTTATTGCCCTTGGTACGTGAATCTTGCTGAGGAGCTTCGCAAAAAAGGCATCCTGATCCGGGATTGCTCCAACTTTGCGGGGCTTACGTCCGGGTATTACAGGATAGCCGTGCTGACGGAAGAAAAAAATACCCGCCTGATCGAGTCGTTAAACTCTGTTTCAGGCAGACACGCGCGTTAAGGAATAAAAGGAAGTGGGAAATGGTTGGCGCCGCAGTTGTGATTTTGGGCTTTATCGCCGACTGTATTTGGGGCGATCCTGTCTATAGTTTTCACCCCGCCCGTCTCATGGGACGGTTTATATCAAAAAGCGATAAGCTGTTGAGACGCGGTGGGCAAAACCGCGCTTTAGCTTTCATACTTGGGATGCTTCTGTCTGTTTGCCTTACGGCGGTTTGCTTTACGCTGCCGTTTTTTTTGCTGTTCTTCTTATACAGGTTTCATTTGGCTGCGGGGATAGTTGTCGAAACTGTGTTCTGTTACCAATTAATTGCGGCGAAGGCTTTGAAAACCGAGAGCATGAAGGTTTACTGCGCGCTTGAGAACAAAGACATCGAAGAAGCCCGGCGGTGTTTGTCCATGATCGTAGGGCGCGATACTCAAGACCTGAACGAAGAGGAAATATCAAAAGCGGCAGTGGAGACAGTCGCGGAAAACCTGTCGGACGGTGTGGTCGCGCCTATGATGTTTATGATCATAGGCGGCGCGCCGTTGGGTTTTGCGTACAAAGCGGTCAATACACTGGATTCGATGATCGGTTATAAGAACGAAAAGTATGCGTATTTCGGCAAGTTCGCCGCCCGGATGGACGACGTAGTCAATTTTATCCCGGCAAGGTTGTCGGCACTGCTGATGATCATGGCGGCATTCTTTCTCAGATTAAAAACCGGGCAAGCCTGGAAGATATTTTTGCGCGACAGGTACAAACACAAAAGCCCCAACTCCGCGCAGACCGAGTCCGTATGCGCGGGTGCGTTGGGGGTGTCTTTGTCCGGTAATCATCATTACGGGGGCAAACTGGTGCAAAAGCCCGTCATAGGCGACCCTCTCCGGCCGGTGGTAAGAGAGGATATCAAACTCGCAAACAGGATCATGTACGTTTCATCATGGCTGGGCCTTTTGCTGGGCGCAGCGGCAAGGATCTTGGCGATAGTTTCCGTTTATCACTGACGTATGTGTTCCGGGATGGTGGTAGATAGAGAACTATCTGCACCCATCCCGTATAAACTGCAATGCGTTCGCGTAATAGACCCTAAGTTTCAACATGTGCTGCCGTATGCCTGACACGCTTGCTCTTTGGAATCCATCTCTCAAGAATCTTGTTCAACTCGGCCATTTCTATCGGTTTGGACAGAAAATCGTTAAAACCATTTTCGAGAAACATTTCCTTTGTGCCGGAAACGGCGTTTGCTGTCAGCGCAACCACAATCAGCTCTCGGTAATATGAGTCTTGACTTCCCAGTTCCCTTAGTCGCCTCGTAGCCTCAACCCCGTCAATCCCAGGCATCTTATGATCCATAAATACCAAATCGTAGTCTTTTGACTGTATTGCCTCAATCGCTTCTTTTCCGCTTTTGCACAAATCAATCTGCATTTTGTATGGTTTTAACAAACCTTTCGCCAGTATCAGATTCGTCGCGATATCGTCCACGATAAGCACCCTTGTTTCAGGCGAAATAAAATCGCAGACGTCCTCGTCATTACCCGAGGAATTCTCAGTTTCCGTATGCGATCTGTGCTTATTGCACTTTTGCGGCAGCTCAATAACGAATGTGCTGCCCTTGCCATATTCGGATTGTACGCTGATACGGCCCCCCATCGCATTGACTAAGTTTTTTGTAATTGCAAGCCCCAGCCCGATTCCTTCGATATCCCTGTCCCGCTCTGATCGCGTAAACTCATCAAATAACATCTCAACGTCTTCCCGTTTGATTCCTCTGCCGCTGTCCGCTATTTCCATCACAAGGTTTACGGTGCTGTCGCTGACAAACTCGCAACGCAGCACTAAGGATACAAAGCCTTCGTCCGTGTACTTGACGGCATTCCCTAAAACATTGATCAGAATCTGACGAATTTTCGTTTCATCGCCGTTTAGTATATGCGGAATATTTGCACCCATGTTCACGGTAAATCGTATCGGCGAATCTTTGATCTTCATTTTGATGATGCTGACGACATCTTGAACAAGCGCAGCAACCCGATAATCGGACGGCGCTATATCAAGCTTGCCTGCTTCGATTTTTGTCAAGTCCAATATGTCATTGATGATAGTGAGCAGATTTGAGCCTGCCTGTTTAATCCTGGACAAGTGTTCTTTTATAGTATTTACTTCGTTTTCGCGCAATGCGAGTTCAGCCAAGCCGATAACCGCATTCATCGGAGTGCGTATCTCGTGGCTCATCATTGCCAGAAAGCCGCTTTTTGCACGGTTGGCTCGTTCGGCTTGCTCTTTAGCATTTTTTAACTCCATTTGGTTTCGTCTGGTCTGAAGCTGGCATGAAATGCGCTTATGAAGCAATGGTCCGGAAAACGGCTTAGTGACATAATCTGTCGCACCTAGGTCAAACCCTACTTTTTCGCTTTTTTCATCGCTTTTTGACGTAAGAAATATCACTGGTATTTCACTGTACCGAATGTCGCTTTTCAACTTCTTGATTACTTCAAAGCCATTCATTTCGGGCATTTCTACATCCAGAAGGATTAGATCCGGCGCATCGTTCTCAAGGCTGTCAAAAAACGCGGAAGGCCGCAAAAATGGACTGACAATATAATAATCATCAAGTAACATCTTCCCTTGTGTTTGAGCAACAATACTATCATCTACTAATGCAATCTTGCATTTGTCCAATTCACAAACTCCCCTTTCCGGCAAGTATCATTCCACTCGATTATAACCAATCCGGAATAAAAATGCAACCGTTTGGTGCAACTAACACCCGAGCGAAAGGGGTCGGTACTGTAACGATGGGTGAGTTGTGATGTAAAATGGGGGGCAGGCTATCAGTGTTTACACATCCAAAAACGGCATAAGCTTTGTGAAAAGCTTGATGGCTGGGCCTGTTCCGAGCGCACAGATAACTGTGCCTATCCCAATCGCCAAAAATGCGTCGCCCGCTATTATAAGAGTTAAAAGCGCTGCGACCAAAGTCACCGCAATATCGAATATGAGTTTGGCTTTTGACATCGGCCAGCCGAAAATATCGCCAGCCGCCTTCGCAAAGGCGTCCGGCGGCATCAGCAGTATGTTTGCCCCTACTATCGCCCGTATACCGGCGGAAAAGACTATCAAAGCCGCTATCATAAGCAGTATGCTGTAAGCCATACCCGGGATCGTTAAACTCAGAAGCTCAAGAAAAATGTCTATGAGAAACCCAAACACAAAAGCCATAGGCAGTTGAAATAAAAGCCTCAGTGACGGCTTGCGCGTTATCGCGATCTGCAGCAGCATAAAGAAGATATGAAAAATCGTCGTACACATACCGACCGACAGGGGCGTAAGTCTTGACGTCGCGTACGGAAGCACGCTGCCGGGCGCGACGCCGATGTTTGCCTTTATGGCCATGGCTATGCCAAAAGCCATCACAAGGACGCCCACGGCATATATGATGATCCTTTTTGTCATATTTTTCTCCGTTGCGATCACATGCGCCCTGTCGAGCGCATGTGGTCAGCGGTCAGTGTTTAGGGTCTGTCGAGAAATAAGTTGACAGACCCTTAGTAACTGAAATGGCGTAAAAAAGCAAGAATTAAGCTCCCCCGTCCACTGACCACTAATCACTGACCACTGACCACTGCGGCTTGTCCGCGTTATGTTTCTTATTTGAAGTATCTGTCGAGCAGTCCCTTGAATGACTTGCCGTGTCTGGCTTCGTCTCGGGCCATTTCATGTACCGTGTCATGGATCGCGTCAAGGTTCAGCTCCTTCGCGCGTTTTGCCAGATCTGTTTTGCCCTGCGTTGCGCCGTTTTCCGCTTCAACGCGCATCTCAAGATTTTTCTTCGTACTTGTGGTCAAAACTTCGCCGAGCAGTTCGGCAAATCTGGATGCGTGATCCGCTTCCTCATACGCGGCTTTTGCCCAGTACATGCCTATCTCGGGATAACCTTCACGATGTGCGACGCGCGACATTGCGAGATACATGCCTACCTCTGTACACTCGGCTTCAAAATTCGCCCGCAGATCTGCGAGGATGTCTTCCGGGGAGCCTTCCGCTATGCCCACTATGTGTTCCGACGCCCATGCCATTTCTTCACCCTGAAGGACATACTTTGAGGGCGGGGCCTTACATACCGGACAATTTGTCGTTGGGGCGTCCCCTTCATGGACATGACCGCACACTCCGCAAACATACTTCTTCATAATGACCTCCTAAATAAATATTTATTTGCACCCAGCGTCAAGAGGCTTTGCCTCCCGAGCCGTTCCCTGACTCTGCTACAGCATCTCCCTGATAAGCGTTTGCCGGTCTAACTCCGCAAGATATGATATGGGTATGTCAAAAACCGTCTTTGCGCCGTAGTTCCCCTCTCCCGCCATACGGTAAGCCGCGCGGGCATAGGCTGTCATAACGCTTCCCGTAAACTCCGGGTTTGATTCCAGTTTCAGCGAAAACTCCATCACATGCTCATTAAGGCCCGTCACGCCGCTGTGCAGCACCACGCCTCCATGCGGCATTTTTGAATGGTTTTCTTTAAGCTCAGCTTCCGTTATGAACGTGACCGTTGTATCGTAATCCGCAAAGTAGTGCGGCATTGACTTGATTTTTTCCTCTATGACCGTCTTATCCGCGCCCTCTTCCGCGACAACAAAACAATCCCGCAGATGTTTCTGTCTTGCCGTCAGCTCCGGCTTTTCGCCACGGCGCACAGCCTCAAGTGCGCCTTCTATCGGTATCGTGTATTGCACACCGTTTTTAACACCCTCTATTCGACGCACGGCGTCCGAGTGACCCTGAGAAAGTCCCCTTCCCCAAAACGTGTAACCGCCGCCATCAGGCAGGACAGCCCCGGACAGCACCCGCATGATCGAAAACAGCCCGGGATCCCATCCCGTTGAGATTATAGCTGTCGTATTTTTTGCCGCAGCTTCCACCGCCGCGAGGTATTCGGGGATTTTTGCGTGTGTGTCAAAACTGTCTACTATGTTAAAAAGCGCGGCGAACCTCGGTCCCTGGCTTACAAGATCGGTCGCCGAACCTCCGCAGAGTATGAGCACGTCAATATCATCGGCCATCTTCTCTGCATAACTCAGATCAAAAACGGGAACCGTGCCGTCCGCGATCCCAAGCGTTCCGGGGTCGCGCCGTGTGAAAACAGCTGCCGTTTCCATGTCCGGGGCGGCAGCGACCGCTTTCTCTACTCCCCTGCCTATGTTGCCGTATCCGGCGATCCCTATGCGTATTTTCATATTCAAATCTCGTTTTCCAGCATTTGCTCTATTGTCTGTATCTTTCTGATCAGCTTGAGCTGTCCGCCGGCAGTAACCATAGCCTCCGGCGCCTGGGTGTGCGAGTTATAGTTAAACGGCGCCATCGACGAGCAGTACGCGCCCGTTCCCCCGATGATCACAATATCGCCTATTTCCGGCTCCGCCATAACGCGCGGAATCGCATGACCGTCCATATCAAGGGTCTGACAGTCACCGCTCTCGCAGCACTTTCCCGCGATAACGGCTTTATACCCATTGCCGTCGGCTGTAAACTCCGTTGATTTCAGTTCCTTCCCGTCGCCGGAAATAACATATATTGGATGCCTTGAGCCGTACAGCAGCGGCCGGGAGTTTATCTCCATACCGCCGTCTGTGATAACAAAGTTCGAGCGGGAAGTGACCTTTTTGTCGATAACACGTGTCGCGGCATAACAGGAATTTGCAACGATATATGTTCCGGGCTCGACCTCCATTTTGAGTTTTCTGCCGGTTTTATTATAAAAGTCTTCTATGCGCTCCTTTGCATAGCTGCCCAATAAGACCAGGTCCGCCGGCTTTTCATCCGGCATCCTCGCCTCTTTAAGACCCCCGCCGAAACAGACCGTCTCGGCGTCCGGGAAGTGTTTTTCTATGATGCTCAGTTCCAGGTCGATATTCTGCCGCCACTTTTCGGAGTCACCTCCGGAACCGATGTGCTCGTGGATATGCCTAAATCTGATCCCCTTTGACTTCGCGTACTCATTAGCCTCCGTTACGTCCGAAAGATGCACTCCGAAGCAGGAATAGTCGTCCCCTGTGTTTCTAGTCGCGCTCTCGCCCGAACCGATGCCCGGATGGATGCGGATGCCCGGGTCTATCCCGTTTGCCGAAGCGAAATCACCTATAAGCCGCAGTTGGCGCAGTGAGCAGACATTATAGTTCAGGCCCAGCAGCATAAGTTCTTCCAGTTTTGCCCTTGCCGCGCCCGCCTGTATCTCCTGCGTCGTCAGCATGATATCCTCGTAGGGGATGCCCGCTATGTGCGCTCTTATTACCTCATTGAGCGAACTTGCGTCAATATGCAGACCCGCCCCGCTGATTATTTTAAGAAGCGTCCTGTTGGGGTTTGCTTTCATCGCATACCGCACCGTCATCCCATACGCATTCGGCATTGCCATGCATTCTTCGCACCGGGTAAGTATAAGCGCTTCGTCATACACGTATACCGGCGTACCAAAACTATCAGCCGCTTTAGCGACAGTCTCCGCGTCAATATTACTAAAATCATTGAGCCTACTCATATATTACTACCTCAAGTTTCGGAGTTAGGGGATTTAGGGACTAGGGACTAGGGGTTAGGGGTTAGTAGAAAGAGTGAAAATCCCGTTTTGTTTCAAAATCTACGATAATCCTTAAAATATAAGTTTCAATTTTGTAGACTAATCCCTAATCCCTAGCCCCTAATCCCTCTCAAGTTTCGCATCAGCGAAACTTGAGTTACTCGCTTGCATAATTTTTAAAATAATTCTGTACCAGTACGACCGGCGTACCTCGGTCGCCGCTGCCGGATACGAGGTCGCATAAGCTGCCCACAAGGTCGTGAACTCTGCGCGGCGTCGTACCCTCGGAGGACATATCTCCTACAAGACTGCCCTGCTTGCTTCTTATTCGTTTGCGGACACCCTCGTCAAGCTCTTCCCCGGACAGGTCGGCCAGTTCGTTATCGGCTATATATTTGATCTTCAGTTCGTTTGGCGTGCCTGATAACCCGTCGGTATACGCCGGCGACACTACCGGGTCGGCAAGCTCCCATATCCCGCCTACGGGGTCTTTAAAGCAGCCGTCGCCGAAAACCATTACTTCGAGCTTCAGTCCTGTCCGCTTAAGCAGTCCGTCCTGAAGTTTCAACACGAACCCCAAAGCATCCCTCGGAAAGAGTTTCAAGGAAGTCTCCGTCGCTTTGTTTGAACCTAAAAGGCCGTATTCACTGTAACCGCTGCCGTCCACCGGCTCGCTCATAATATCGTCGAGACACAGACATCGCGCGGCGCCGGCTTTTTGGAGCAGGGCCTGCGTTCGCCGCCTTGTATGTATGTCGCAGCACAGTACATTCTTTGTATAGTTTAGAATATACGCCGGATCGTTTGAAAAAACGATCTCACAGCCTTTCGCCAAACTCTTGTAATATTCGATATAGTCCACGCCGGTGAAGCTGTGGACAGTGTCCATCCCAAAGACCGCGCGGAACTCAGCCTCCGTAAAGCTGTCTTTATTTGGGTTTATGTTATTATTATCGCATGTGGAAATGTCCACAAGCTTGTTGCCTACTTCGTCGCAGGGATAGGACAATTGTATATACAGCTTCTCGCAGCCGCCGGCGATGCCGGCCAGAGCGTTAGCAAACCTGTTGCGGGAAAGTATGGGAAACACCAGCCCAAGCTCGCCGCCTCCGAATTTCGCGCGAACATCCTTGGATATATGATCCAAACTTGCGTAGTTGCCCTGCACCCGCCCGACAACCGCCTCTGTCACAGCGACAATATCACCCGTGTCCAGTTCAAACCCGCCCGTCTCCGCCGCGTTCATCAGACAGTCGATAATTTTCGGAACGATATCATCACCCTGCTTAAAAATGGGCGTAACGATCCCCCTGGCGATAACCCCTGTATTTTTCACTAAATCACCCCATTCCGCATCCCGAATTATTCCGAATTCCGAATTCCGAATTCTGCATTATGCATTAAAAATGTCACTCCCCCGCCGCCACGCGGTCCATTATCACCGTTACGTTTGGATGCAGCAGCAGCAAACTGGCGGGTACGTCCGTGTATACCCTGCCCTCGAAGAGTTTTTTTGCAATCGGGGCTTTGTTTGCGCCGTTTATGAGCAAAAGTATGCTTTTAGCGCCAAAAATCGCGCCTACGCCCATCGTGAGCGCTTTTGTCGGCTGTATCTCGCCTTCTGAGAAAAAGCGCGAGTTTGCTTCTATCGTGCTTTCCGCGA
>Ga0099364_10010434_pt1 | contig 12772 bp, 9 predicted proteins | sample TergutTh196P3_FD_73070 | JGI IMG/M metagenome (GOLD analysis project Ga0099364, IMG submission 73070) | Microcerotermes parvus P3 segment gut microbial communities from Pointe-Noire, Republic of the Congo - Th196 P3 | ecosystem: Host-associated > Arthropoda: Insects > Digestive system > Gut ... | reverse complement strand
CTTTTGGTTGGGGGGGTGTTCAGGCATTCCCGGGGGGGGCCCCCCCCGGAGCCCCCCACTGGGGGCGTGCCGCCCCCAGCCCCCCTGCCGATTCATACGGGGGTTTTGTTTGCGGGAAGGCACAGCCTTTTACCGTAAGGGGCTTTTCCTAGCTGTCCTGGCCTCGGCTTCTGGTTTGGTTGTATTCCCAGCGTTTCGTTCTTCCGGGTGCATGACGACCGTTTACTGTTTTGCTCCGCATCATACGGCACGCCCGGACACGGCACGCCGTGTCCCTACGGCGGAACGATTTGGCCAGCCAACAAAAAATCTATTCCGTCAATCATCAGGGCCTATAACTATGTAGGGACACGGCGTGCCGTGTCCGAGGGATTGCGCGGACGCGCAATGCGCGCCCCTACAGGGATTTGTGCAGACCGGCAACCGGCAACCGGCAAACAGAAATGAAGGAGGGCGGCATCATGAAAAAGCGAGTCAGCGGAAAGGTGCGGGACGTGTACGAGGTCTCGGACAGCGAACTGGTCATCGTGACGACGGACCGGATATCCGCCTTTGACGCGGTCCTGCCCAGGACCGTGGAGGGCAAGGGGAAGGTACTCAACGCCCTGGCCCTGTTCTGGTTTGATTACACCCGGGACATCATTCCCAATCATATCCTGTCCGGCGATCCCGGAGACCTGCCCGCCTATTTCCGGAGCGCTGAATTTGAGGGGCGCGCGGTTCTGGTCCGGAAGTTGAACATCCTGCCCTTTGAGTGCGTCGTCAGGGGCTATATGTTCGGAAATATGTGGGAGGCGTATTCCAGAGGAGAGGCGTTTTGCGGCCACAGGCTGGAGGGGCGCTATCAGCTGGCGGAAAAGCTGGACGCCCCGATTTTCACGCCGTCCACCAAGGCGCACACGGGGCATGACGAGTACATCCCGTTCCAGGCCGTCGCCGGCGCGCTCGGCGGGGAGCTGGCGGGCCGGCTCCGGGAGACCAGCCTGCGGCTGTATGACGCCTGTTACCGGTACGCCTATGACAAGGGCATCATCCTGGCCGACACGAAGTTTGAGTTCGGGCTGGACGCGGACGGCCGCCTGGTTCTGGCCGACGAGATCGGCACGCCGGATTCCAGCCGGTTTTGGAATCTGGCCGGCTATCAGCCCGGAGTTTCGCCGAAAAGCTATGACAAGCAGTTCGTGCGGGACTGGCTCCTCAACAACCGGGCGGGCGGTGAAATGCGGTTTGACAGCGTGCCGGACGATGTGCTGGAGAAAACAGCGGAGATATACAGGGAGTGCCTGCGCAGGCTCACCCTCGCCGGAGGCGGGGCTTGAGGGCGCGGGACGATTATCCGGAGATGAGGTGAGACCGTGAAACGGGTCTATGTTCGTGAGGAATGGTGCCTGGGCTGCCATTTGTGCGAGTATTACTGCGCGTTTGCCGGCACAAATGAAACCGACATGGCGCGGGCGCTGAAGGGCTGTAAAATCAACCCGAACATCCGCATAGAGGAAAACGACGGCGTCAGCTTCGCCGTGTCCTGCCGCCACTGCCTTGAGCCGCTGTGCGTCAAGGGCTGTATTACCGGAGCGCTGACCGTCTCCGGCGGCGTCGTCACCATCGACGGGGACCGATGCGTCAGCTGCTATACCTGCATCCTGAGCTGTCCCTACGGGGCGGTGTCCCCCTCTGACGGCGGGGCGGTGCAAAAATGTGAATTGTGCGTCAAAACGGCCGGGGGAACCCCGGCGTGCGTCAAGGGCTGTCCCAACGGCGCGATCGTGTTTGAGGAGAGAGGGTGAATCGGATGAGGCAGTATGTCATCATCGGCAATTCCGCGGCCGGGATCGGCGCGGCGGAGGGCATCCGGCGGACGGACCCGCGGGGAAGCCTCACCGTCATTACGGACGAGCCGCACCATACCTACTCACGCCCTCTGATTTCCTATCTCCTGTCCGGCAAGGTGACCGGAGACGGAATGAAATACCGGCCCGGCAGCTTTTACGCGGATCATAACATCCGCCTGATTCACGCCGCCGCGATGGAAATCGACGCCGCCGGCCGGCAGGTGCTCCTCTCGGACGGCCGCCGCGTGCCGTATGACAAGCTCCTCCTCGCCGCCGGGTCCTCGGCGTTTGTCCCGCCGTTTGAGGGCTTGGATACCGTGCGGAAGTCGTCGGCGTTTATCCGCCTTGACGACGCGCGGCGGCTGGAGGGGATGCTGGACGGGAACGGGCGCGTGCTGATCGCCGGCGCGGGGCTGATCGGCCTGAAATGCGCCGAGGGGCTGTGCGGGCGGGCTTCGCGGATAACGGTGCTTGACCTCGCCCCCCAAATTCTGTCCAGCATTCTGGACGGCGGCGGCGCGGCGCGGGTACAGAGCCGTCTTGAGAGCCGGGGCATTGAGTTCAGGCTTGCCGCGAGCATCCGGCGCTTTGAGGGGGATACCGCCGTTTTGGAAGACAGGGAGACCCTGGATTTTGACGTCCTCGTCCTGGCCGTGGGCGTGCGCCCGAACACCGCGCTGCTGAAAGGCATTGCGGAGATCGACCGGGGGATTGTCATCAACGCGAGATCGGAAACCTCCGCGCCGGATATCTATGCCGCCGGAGACTGCGCGCAGACGACGGACGCCTCAAGCGGGCAGAGCCGGGTCATGGCGCTGCTGCCGAACGCCTATATGCAGGGGGAGTGCGCCGGGATCAATATGGCGGGGGGAGAGGCGGCGTTTGACAGGGCCATCCCCATGAACGCCATCGGATTTTTCGGCCTGCCTGTCATCACGGCGGGACATTATACCGGCGAGGTTTATGAGAAAAACACGGAAGGGGTTTACAAGCGGTTGTTTTACAGTGATAATAGATTGAACGGATACATCCTCATCGGCCAGGTGGAGAAGGCGGGTATTTACACAAGCCTGATCCGCGAGCGGACGCCGCTGGACACGATTGATTTCGCGCTTGTGTGCGAGAAGCCGGGGCTTATGGCCTTTACCCGGGAGGTCCGGCAGGCGAGATTGGGAGGAGGCGCGGTATGACCATCCAGCCCTGTTTCGGCAAGAGATATATCGGCTGCGCCATGAAAGACGGAACGATCACCGTCGGCGGAACGCCGGGCAACGCGCTGGGCGCCTATCTGGACGGCGGGACGATTGTGGTCAAGGGCAATGCCCAGGACGCCGCGGGCGATACGATGAACGACGGGACCATCATCATCCACGGCAGCGCGGGCGACGCGCTCGGCTACGCCATGCGGGGCGGCGCCATATTCGTGCGCGGAAACGCCGGCTACAGAACCGGCATCCACATGAAGGAATATCAAGACAAAAGGCCCGTCATTGTCATCGGCGGCGCGGTCGGCAGCTTTTTGGGCGAGTATCTGGCGGGAGGACTGATTGTGGTGCTGGGGATCGGCTCGACGGACGTCCCGGTCGGTAATTTCACGGGCACCGGTATGCACGGAGGAAAAATTTTCATCCGGACGGACAGGGCCCTTACGGCCCTTCCCGCGCAGGTGACCGGGGAAATCGCCGGGGAGGACGACCTGCGGGAGATCGCGCCCTGTATTGCCAGGTTTGCCGGATATTTCGGGGCGGACGCGGACGCCCTGACGCGGGACAGGTTTTATGTCCTGAAGCCCAACGCGAAGAATCCCTACACCCAGCTGTATACGCCGAATTGACGGTAGGCTGTATAAAGTCTGACCCGGACCCGGACAGCGATGAACCGCGCGGCGCCGCCCGAAGCGTTCCCCGCGGAATCACAGGAGGATGTGTATCATGAACGGAACGGCAAACGAAATTCTGGAATTTGTAAAGGAAAACGACGTCAAATTCGTCCGGCTTGGCTTTTGCGATATGTTCGGCCTGCAAAAGAACATCTCCATTCTGGCGGACGATTTGCCCTCCGCGTTTACGGACGGGGTCTCCTTTGACGCGCACGCCATCCGCGGATTCCGCGACGTTACGGAATCCGACCTGCTCCTCTTTCCCGATCCGCCGACGCTGGCGGTGCTGCCGTGGCGGCCGGGACCGGGCCGGGTCGCGCGCTTTTACTGCGACATACGGAAACCGGACGGCTCCGCGTTTTTGCACGACGGCAGAGGCTTGCTCAAGCAGATGGCCGAACGCGCCGCAAAGATGGGCTATGTCTGTAAAATCGGCGCCGAATGCGAGTTTTATCTGTTCAAAACCGACGCCGACGGCCAGCCCTCCGCCGAGCCTTTTGACCAGGGCGGGTATCTGGACATCGCGCCGCTCGACCGGGGGGAGGATATCCGCCGTGAAATCTGCCTGACGCTTGAGGAGATGGGGATAAAGCCGGAAACCTCGCACCATGAGCAGGGGCCGGGACAAAACGAGGTCGGGTTTAAGTTCAGCGACGCCCTCTCCTGCGCCGATCACTTCCAGACTTTCAAGTCCGCGGTCAAGGCCATCGCCGCGCGCAACGGTCTTTTCGCCTCCTTTATGCCCAAGCCCCTTCCGGACGCGCCCGGCAGCGGGATGCACATCAATCTTTCCCTGGCCCGGAACGGGCGCAATATTTTCAGGCACAGGAGCGAGGGTCACTCCCATATCGCGGAGAGCTTTATCGCCGGGATTCTGGCCAAAACCCCCGAGATCACCCTTTTCCTCAACCCGCTTGCCAACTCGTATGAGCGCTTCGGCCGGTTTGAAGCGCCCAAGTATGTCTCCTGGTCGCACCAAAACCGCTCGCAGCTGATCCGGATTCCCGCCGCCATCGGGGAGAAGGTCCGGATGGAGCTGCGTTCGCCGGACCCCGCGCTGAACCCGTATCTCGCGTTCACGCTGATCCTCGCGGCGGGGCTTGACGGGATGGAAAAGGAGCTGGCGCTGCCGCCCGCGGTGGACGCGGATTTATATACGGCGGACCCGAGCGTGACCGCGTCCCTCGCGGTTCTGCCCCGGGATTTGGGAGAAGCCGCGGAGCTGGCCCGGAGCAGCCGCTTTGCGGAGGACGTGCTGGGAGAGGAGCTGCTGGCAAAGTATATCGCCGCCAAGAAGCAGGAAGAGGCCGATTTTGCCGCTTCGGCCGATGCGTCCGGATTTTACGGGAGGCGATACTTTTCCGTTGTATGAGCCTGTTGAAGATATGAGGAAAGGCGGAGATCGGTATGGAAAGCGCTCTGATTGTCTCGCACACGGACAAGAGCGCCGTTTACCTCACGGAGCTGCTGGACGCGGCTTCCGTGAAGCATATTGCCGTTCTGCCGTCCTGCGGGGAGGCGCGGAGGCTTCTTCTGGAGAGAGATTTCGATTTGGTGATCGTCAACGCCCCGCTCCGGGATGAATCCGGCGAGAGCCTGTCCCGGCATATCGCGGCCAAAAGCCTGTCTCAGGTCATTCTGGCGGTGAAAAGCGAGTATTTTGACGCGGTATCCGCCGCCTGCGAGGGCGACGGCGTGCTGACCGTTTCCAAGCCGGTGAACCGGGCCATTTTCTGGTCCGCGCTGACCCTGGCCAAGGCGGCCTGCAGCAGACTCAAGCGAATGCAGACCGAGAACGCGCGGCTTAAACAAAAAATAGAGGACATCCGGATGATCGACCGGGCGAAATGTATTTTGATATCGTTTATGGGCATGAGCGAGCAGGACGCCCACCGGTATATCGAAAAACAGGCGATGGACATGCGCGCCGCCAAGCGGGTGATTGCGGAAGGGATACTGAGAACGTATGAGAATTATCAGGAAGCGGAATGAGGAATGCGCCGTCTTCGGCGTCAGCCTGACCGTGGACGAGGCCGCCGGCATGACCTACAACGGCCTGCTCGCGCTCCAGCACCGCGGCCAGGAGGGCGCGGGCATCGCCGTCGCTTACGACAACAAGATTCTGTGCCATAAGGACGCGGGGCTGGTCAGCGAAGTGTTCTCAAGCGAAACCCTGGCCCGTCTGCCCAAGGGGAAAACCGCCGCCGGCCATACCCGCTATTCCACGACCGGAACCAGCACCAGGGAAAACGTCGGCCCGTTTGTGGCGGATTATCTGACCGGACGGATCGCGGCGGCGCATAACGGCAACATCACAAACGCGGGGGAGCTGCGCGGGATGCTGCGGCAAAACGGCCTGCGATTCGACGCGACCAGCGACAGCGAGGTGGTTTCCTCTTTGATCGCGTACTGCACGACCACGGAGCGGGATACGCTGTCGGGCGTGATCAAGGCCGCCGGACTCCTGCGGGGGGCGTTTTCCCTGATCATCGCGACCGGCCGGGGCAAGCTCATCGCCGTCCGTGACCCGGGCGGGTTCCGCCCGCTCTGCCTCGGGCGAAGCGAGGCCGGTTATGCCGCGGCGTCGGAAAGCTGCGCGCTGGACGCCTGCGGGTTTGCGTTTGTGCGGGACGTCACCCCGGGCGAGGTGGTCGTCATGGACAAGGGGGAAATCATTCACCAGGGAGTGCGGCTTCCCCCCAAGGCGGACAGCCGGGGCCTGTGTATCTTTGAGTATGTGTACTTCGCGAGGCCGGATTCCGTGCTGGACGGGCTTTCCGTATACGACGCGCGGTTTAATATGGGAGCTGTGCTGGCCGAGGAGTGTCCCGCGGAAGCCGACATCGTCTGCGGCGTGCCCGACAGCGGGCTGGAGGCCGCCGGCGGCTACAGCGCGGGAAGCGGGGTGCAGCTGGCGTCGGGATTTGTGAAAAACCGGTATATCGGCAGGAGCTTCATTTATCCGACCCAGTCCCAGAGAGACAGCGCCGTGCGGCAGAAGCTCAATCCCCTGACGGCCAACATCCGGGGCCGGAGGGTCGTGCTGGTGGACGACTCCATCGTGCGGGGCACCACCAGCGAAAAGATTGTGGGAAGCCTGAAAAGCGCGGGCGCGAAAGAAGTGCATCTGAGGATATCCTCCCCGCCCTTCCGCTATGCCTGCCGCTACGGGACGGACATAGACGCGGAGGAAACCCTGATCGCCAACCGCATGACCCAGGACGGGATCTGCCGGAAAATCGGCGCGGACAGTCTCGGATATATCAGCATAGACGGGCTGAAACGGGCCTGCGGGCAATGCGCCCTGCCCTTCTGCACCGAATGCTTTACCGGCGGCGGCGCGCCGGACGGAAGAAAAAAGGATGTTTGGGAGAGAGGGGCCGGGATATGAAGGCATACTTAGTTCTGGAAAACGGCGCGGTCTTTGAGGGAACGTCCTTTGGCGCGGCGGGGGAGGTCACCGGGGAGGTCGTCTTTGCCACCGGCATGACCGGCTATCTGGAAACCCTGACCGACCCCAGCTACCACGGGCAGATCGTCCTGCAGACCTTCCCGCTGATCGGAAACTGCGGCGTCATCCCCGCCGACTTTGAAAGCGGGAGCATCGGGGCGAAGGGGTATATTGTCAAGCACCCCTGCCATACCCCCTCCAATTTCCGGAGCGAGGGAAGCCTTGACGCCCTGCTGAGGGAGCGCGGCGTTCCCGGCCTGTGCGGCATTGACACCCGGGCGCTGGCGCGCCTCATCCGCGACCGCGGCGTCATGAACGGAAAAATCACCCTGTCCCCGCCGACAGACGCCGACCGCGGGGAGGCGGCGGCATACGCCATCCGCCGCGCCGTGGCCGCCGTCTCCCGCCGCGCCGTCACCAAAACCGGAGCCGGCCCGCGCCGCGCCGCGCTGCTGGATTTCGGAACGAAACAGGGCATCGCGGACGCGCTGGAGGCGCGGGGGTGCGAGGTGTGGTCCTTCCCCCACGATACCGGCGCGCGGGAGATTTTACAGATACAGCCCGGCGGCGTCATGCTCGGCAACGGCCCCGGCGATCCCGGCGATCCCGCCAATGACGGCATCGTGGACACCCTCCGCGCCCTGCGGCAAAGCGGCGTCCCGATCTTCGGCATCTGTCTGGGGCATCAGCTGCTGGCTCGGGCCAACGGATATAAAACGCAAAAGCTCAAGTTCGGGCATCGCGGCGCCAATCAGCCGGTCCGGGAGACGGGCGCCGGCCGGGTGTACGTCACCAGCCAAAACCACGGCTACGCGGTGGTCGCGGACGACAGCGCGTTTGTCAACGTCAACGACGGCACCTGCGAGGGCCTGGACTACGGCCGCTCGTTTTCCGTGCAGTTCCACCCCGAGGCGCGCGGCGGGCCGCTCGATACGGCGTTCCTGTTCGACCGCTTTATAGAAAGGATGGACGCCTATGCCGCTCGATAAAACCATCCGGAAGGCGATGGTCATCGGCTCCGGGCCGATCGTGATCGGACAGGCGGCGGAGTTTGACTACGCCGGGACGCAGGCCTGCCGCGTCCTGCGCGGGAACGGCATCGAGATTGTCCTGGTCAACTCCAACCCCGCCACCATCATGACCGACCGGAACATCGCCGACAGCATCTATATCGAGCCCCTTACCCTGACCACCGTCAAGCGCATCATCGAAAAAGAACGCCCCGACAGCATCCTGTCCGGCCTCGGGGGTCAGACGGGGCTGACGCTGTGTATGCAACTGGCCCGGAGCGGTTTTCTGGAGAAAATGAACGTGCGCCTGCTCGGCTCCTCCCCCGAAACCATTGACAAGGCCGAGGACCGGCTGCTCTTTAAGAACACGATGCAAAGCATCGGCCAGCCGGTCGTTCCCTCGGTCATCGCCAACAGCGTTGAGGAGGCGGCCTCCTTCGCGGGCGAACTGGGGTATCCGGTCGTCGTGCGCCCCGCCTTTACGCTGGGCGGCAGCGGCGGCGGCTTCGCGGCCGATGAAGCGCGGCTCCGCGAAATCGCGGCCAACGGCCTGTCCCTCTCGCCGATCCGGCAGATTTTGGTGGAAAAATCCATCGCCGGGTGGAAGGAAATTGAGTTTGAGGTCATGCGTGACCGCGCCGGCAACGCCGTTGTCGTCTGCTCGATGGAAAACTTCGACCCGGTGGGCGTGCATACCGGCGACAGCATTGTCGTGGCCCCCACCGTCACCCTGGCGGACCGGGAGTATCAAATGCTGCGCACGGCCTCGCTGGAGATTGTCCGCGCCCTCGGCGTCGAGGGCGGCTGCAACTGCCAGCTGGCCCTGCACCCGCACAGCTTTGAGTACGCCGTCATCGAGGTCAACCCGCGCGTGTCGCGCTCCTCGGCGCTGGCCAGCAAGGCGACGGGGTATCCCATCGCGAAGGTGGCCACCCAAATCGCCGTCGGCTATACCCTCGGCGAGATCCAAAACGCCGTCACCGGAACGACCTTTGCCGCCTTTGAGCCAGCCCTGGACTATGTGGCGGTCAAGCTCCCCAAATGGCCGTTTGACAAGTTTGTGTACGCGCAAAAAAATCTGGGAACGCAAATGAAGGCCACGGGCGAGGTCATGGCCATCGCGGACACCTTTGAGGAAGCGCTGCTGAAGGCGGTGCGCGGCGCGGAGCTGGGCCTGGACAGCCTGGACCTCCCCCGCCTGTCCGCCCTGTCCGGCGAAGAGGTCCGCGAGCTTCTCCACACCGTCACCGACGAACGGCTCTTTGTCCTGTATGAGGCCCTCAAGCGCGGCGTCGGCGTGGACGACCTGCATCTGACGACCCGGGTGGACCGCTGGTTTCTGCACGGGCTGAAAAACATCGCCGAACGGGCGCGGGACGCCCGGCCGCAGGCGGCCGGCCCCCCCTGCGTGTACAAAATGGTGGACACCTGCGCCGCCGAGTTTGAGGCGCAAACGCCGTACTTCTACGCCCTGGAAAACGGGACGGAAAACGAGGCGCTGCCGTTCATCGAAAAAAGCGGGAAGCCGAGGATCGTCGTGCTGGGTAGCGGGCCGATCCGGATCGGTCAGGGCATCGAGTTTGACTACGCCTGCGTGCATTGCGTCTGGACGCTGAAGCGCATGGGATATGAGGTGATTGTCATCAACAACAATCCGGAAACGGTCTCCACCGACTTCGACACCGCCGACCGGCTGTATTTCGAGCCGCTGTGCGTCGGCGACGTGATGCGCGTGGTGGACATCGAAAAGCCCGTGGGCGTCATGGCGGCCTTCGGCGGCGGAACGGCCGTCAAGCTGGCCGGGAAGCTGCACGAGCGCGGCGTGAGGATCCTCGGCACGCCGGCGGACAGCATTGATATCTGCGAGGACCGGGAACGCTTTGACGCGCTGCTGGAACGCCTGGACATCAAGCGCCCGCGGGGCATCGCCGTGCTGACGGAGGCGGAGGCCCTCGCGGCGGCGGAGACGCTCGGGTATCCGGCGCTGATGCGCCCGTCCTATGTGCTGGGCGGGCAGAACATGATCATCGCGTTTTCGCCGGAGGATATCCGCGAGTATATGGAAATCATCCTGCGCTCCAAGCCGGAAAATCCGGTGCTGATCGACAAATATCTGGAGGGGCCGGAAATCGAGGTTGACGCGGTATGCGACGGGACAGATGTGCTGATTCCCGGGATTATGGAGCATATCGAGCGCACCGGCGTCCATTCGGGCGACAGCATCGCCGTCTATCCGCCCCTGCACGCGGACGACGATTTGGCCGGCAGGATTTTCAGCGTCACCCGCACCCTCTGCCTGGCGCTGGAGGTCAGGGGGCTGGTCAATATTCAATACGTCCTGTATGAAAACGACCTCTATGTGATCGAGGTCAACCCGCGCGCGTCGCGCACCGTTCCGTATATCAGCAAGGTCACGGGTATCCCCGTGTGTGAGCTGGCCACGCGAGTCAGCGCCGGCGAGACGCTGTCCTCTTTGGGGTATTCGCCGGGCATTGCGAAAATCCCGCCGTATACCGCGGTGAAGGTTCCGGTGTTCTCGTTTGAAAAGCTGGCCGGGCTGGATACCCATCTGGGACCGGAGATGAAATCCACCGGCGAGGCGCTGGGGCTGGGAAAAAATCTGGAGGAGGCCCTCTACAAGGGGCTGACCGCCGCCGGATATACGATGCAAAGGAGCGGCGGCGTGCTGATTACGGTGCGGGACAGCGACAAGGCGGAGATTGCCGCGGTGGCGGAAAAGCTGGCCGCCTGCGGGTTTACCCTGTACGCGACGCGCGGCACCGCCCGCTTCCTGACCCAGAAGGGCCTGCCGGTGCAAACCGTGGAGAAAATCCGCGAGTGTCCGGTGAACAATACGGAGAGCCTGCTGGAAAGCGGCTCCGTCAGCTATGTCATATCCACCTCGGAAAAAGGGAGGGACCCCGCTTTGGACGACGTCAAGCTCCGCCGGAAGGCCTGCTCTCTCGGCATCCCCTGCCTGACCTCGGCGGATACGGCGGGCGCGCTGGCGGACAGCCTGCTGTCGGGGTACAGCGAGATCAACACCGAGCTGGTAGACGTCAACCGCCTGAGAAATGAGCGGATACAGCTGCCGTTTACCAAAATGCACGCCTGCGGCAACGACTATATTTACATCCATTGCGACGGGTTTACCCTCAACTCGCCCGAATCGCTCTCGGTCTTCCTCTCCGACCGCCACACCGGCGTGGGCGGCGACGGCGTGGTGCTGATTCTGCCCTCGGAAACGGCGGACGCGAAAATGCGGATGTTCAACCTGGACGGCAGCGAGGGGAGTATGTGCGGCAACGCCATCCGCTGCGTCGGCAAATACCTGTATGACAACGGCGTCGTCCCGAAGCGGCGTATGCGCATCGAAACGCTGAGCGGCGTCAAGGAGCTGGTTTTGTCCACCCGGAACGGCGCGGTATCCTCCGTTCGGGTGGATATGGGCAGGGCCGGATTGCGCCCCGAAAGCATTCCCGTGAAGCTGGCGGGCGAAAGCGTGATCGCCAGGCCGGTGACGGTCGGCGGCGCGGAATACGAAATCACCTGCGTCTCGATGGGCAACCCCCACTCCGTGGTGTTTGTAAAGGACGCGGACAGCGTTGATTTGCGGGGGACCGGTCCGCTGTTTGAACACCACGCGCTCTTTCCTGACCGGGTGAACGCCGGCTTTGCCGAGGTCGTGGACCGGAACAGCCTGAAGCTGCGCGTCTGGGAGCGGGGCAGCGGCGAAACGCGGGCCTGCGGCACCGGCGCCTGCGCCGCGGCGGTGGCCGCCGTCCTGAACGGCTACTGCGACCCAAACACGGACATCAGGGTCAAACTTCCCGGCGGCGAGCTGATGGTTCAATACACCGGCGACACCGTTTACATGACGGGCGACTGCCGGAAGGTGTATGAGGGGATCGTGGAAATATGAGCGGACAGATACTGGTGCTTGATTTTGGCGGCCAGTACAAAGAGCTGATCGCCGGAACGGTCCGGGGATTGTCGGTGTATTCGGAAATCCTGCCGGGTAGTATAACCGCGGATGAAGTCAGGCGGCTCAACCCCGCCGGCATGATTCTGACGGGCGGGCCGGACAGCGTGCTGCTGCCCGATTCGCCGAAATGCGATCCGGCGCTGTTCACGCTGGGCATCCCGGTGCTGGGCATCTGCTACGGGATGCAGATGATGTGCCATATTCTGGGCGGCGAAGTCTCGTCCGGCGGCGCGGGCGAATACGGGCGCGTCACGGTCACGCCGTCCGACGCGGAAAAGGCCCCCTTTTCCGCCCTGATGAGCCACGCGGACGCGGTGACACGTCTGCCGGAGGGGTTCCGGGCGACCGCGCATACCGCCCGTTGCATCGCCGCCTGTGAGAATACGCGGCAAAAGCTGTATGGCGTGCAGTTTCATCCGGAGACAAAGCACACCGAGGGCGGGCGGGAGCTGATACGGCATTTTCTGTACGAGGTCTGCGGCGCGCCGGGCGGCTATCAGCCGGAGAAAACCCTGGACGCCCGGATGGAGCAAATCCGGAGCGCCGTCGGCGGGCAGCGGGTGCTGCTGGCCCTGTCCTGCGGGGTGGACTCGTCGGTGTGCGCGGCGCTGCTCT
>Ga0099364_10010433_pt1 | contig 12773 bp, 10 predicted proteins | sample TergutTh196P3_FD_73070 | JGI IMG/M metagenome (GOLD analysis project Ga0099364, IMG submission 73070) | Microcerotermes parvus P3 segment gut microbial communities from Pointe-Noire, Republic of the Congo - Th196 P3 | ecosystem: Host-associated > Arthropoda: Insects > Digestive system > Gut ... | reverse complement strand
TATAAGTGATGGCGAGGATAAACTTCAATGGTCTGTAGTTTACAATTTGTCAACTTTGAATGGTGTCATTTTTGCTAACCGTAACACCTATAATTTATTTAAATTTGAATTAAAACCTTAGATTATAAGCATTTTATTAATAAACTGTAAAAATATATGGTTTTTATAATAAATTTACAGTTATTTTGGGAGATTTACAACGGATATGAGTAATTGTGTAATTAATACAACAAAAAATATAAATAACCGTTTGATAAACAAAGCTGTTTTTGCTTTGTATTTTGGGTTGTTTTATTATTATTTTTTTACACGTTCGATTGTCCGAAAGAATACGACGGAATTGTAATGTAATGTTACGACCCGCCGCCCGGACAATGATAAAGATTGTTTGGGCGTTTTACTTTTACAAATTTATTTTTATATTATTTTAAGGAGGTCTGTTTTGTGATAGCAGTATTAAAACCAAACGCGACAGCGGAACAAATTGAAAATTTGACCGCATGGCTGAAAGGACGGGGGCTTACCGTCCACCTTTCCAAAGGCGAAAGTTATACTATACTCGGCTTGATAGGCGATACAAGCCAAATTGATATGGAACTGATAGAGGGACTTGAAATGGTTGATTCGGTAAAGCGGGTAAGCGAGCCTTTTAAAAGCGCAAACAGAAAATTTCACCCCGATGACAGCATCATTGAAGTCGGCAATCTAAAAATCGGGGGTTCTCATTTTCAAATCATGGCGGGACCGTGTTCGGTTGAATCGCCCGAGCAGATACTTGCCATAGCGCAAAGCGTTTGCGCGTCGGGCGCGGCAATTCTGCGGGGGGGCGCGTTCAAGCCGCGAACCTCACCTTATGATTTTCAGGGGCTTCGCGCCGACGGCATTGAAATGCTGCTTGAAGCGAAAAAACAAACAGGTATGCCTATAGTCACGGAGATTATGAACGCGAATCATCTGCCAATGTTTGAACACGTCGATATCATACAGGTAGGGGCGCGCAATATGCAGAATTTTGAAATGCTTAAAGAGTTGGGGAGACTGCAAAAACCGATATTGTTAAAGCGTGGACTGGCTAATACGCTCCAAGAGCTTCTCATGAGTGCGGAGTATATCATGGCGGGCGGCAATCATAATATCATACTTTGCGAACGCGGTATCCGCACATTTGAAACTTATACGCGAAACACGCTTGATATCTCGGCAATACCCATGCTGCGTGAATTGACTCATTTGCCCGTGGTTATCGACCCGAGCCACGCTACCGGAGTTGCGCGTTTGGTACAGCCTATGGCAATGGCGGCGGCAGCAGCCGGTGCTCACGGGCTTATTATCGAGGTTCACAACGACCCTAAAAATGCCCTCTGCGACGGGGCGCAGTCGCTCACGCCGGAGCAGTTCCGTGAAGTTGCGGAAAAAGTACACAGGATTCGCGAGGTGATTTTGCAGTGAAAATAGGCATAGTCGGAATAGGACTAATCGGAGGTTCGCTCGCTAAGGCTTATAAAGCCGAGGGGCATGAGGTATACGCTTTTGACACGGATAAGACTATATTGAGTTTCGCGCAATTATACGGCGCGATAGACGGAGTTCTGGATGCACAGTCAACGGGACAGTGCGAAATGATATTTATTGCAGTTAATCCCGGCGACGCCGTGACTAATCTTGAGCGTATGGCAGAAAATATTGCGAAAGATACTTTGGTGATAGACTGCTGCGGGATTAAACGCACAGTCTATGAAAAGTGTTTTCCGATTGCGGAAAAATACGGATTTATATTCGTCGGCGGGCATCCTATGGCGGGAAGTCACAATGTCGGATTTAAAAACAGTCGGGCGGATTTATTTAAAGGCGCGTATATGATTCTTGTGCCTCCCGTTTATGACGACGCGGTTTTATTCGGAAGAATAGAAGAATTGCTAAAGCCCGTCGGGTTCGGACATCTGACTGTTACAACTGCGGAAAAGCACGATGAAATAATCGCGTTCAGTTCACAAATGGCGCATATTGTGTCAAACGCTTATATAAAAAGTCCGACGGCGCGTAGTCATAAAGGATTTTCTGCCGGCAGTTACAAAGACTTGACTCGCGTTGCAAGGCTTAACTCTGATATGTGGGCGGAACTGTGCATGGGGAATAACGATTTTCTCATAAAGGAGTTAGACGGCTTTATTCAGGAAATTTCCCTTTACAGGGACGCGCTGGCGGTAAAAGACATAGATAAATTAAGAGAACTGTTAAAAGAAGGAAGCCGTATAAAAGAGGAGTTGGATTACTAATGAAAAAAATAACTGTTAAAACGTCAAAAACTTATGATATAATAATCGGCGCGGGGATTTTAGATGAAGCGGGTTCTTTTATAAAACAAACGGTCGGCGGACAAACGGCGGCAATCATAACGGACGATAATGTTTCGGTGTTATATGAGAAACGGCTCGCCGATACCCTCGCTAAAAACGGCTATCATGTTGTCCGTTATGTATTTCCTCACGGCGAATCTTCAAAAAATACCGAAACTTTTTTATCTATTCTCAATTTTTTCGCACAAGAAAAATTAAGCCGCTCGGATATTGTGGTTGCATTGGGGGGCGGCGTTACAGGCGACTTGGCAGGATTTGCGGCGGCTTGCTATATGAGAGGGATTCGTTTTATACAAATACCTACTACTCTGCTTGCGGCGGTCGATTCTTCCGTCGGAGGTAAAACCGCCGTTAATCTTAACGCGGGAAAAAATTTAGTCGGAGCGTTTTATCAGCCGTGTGCCGTTATTTGCGATATTTCGTTGCTCTCCACATTAAGCGAGGAATCATTCCGCGACGGCTGCGCCGAGATTATTAAATACGGCGTAATCGCGGACCGCGTACTGTTTGAATCCCTTAAAACTCCGATTCTTTCCCGTTCTGATATTAATTCAAATTTGGAAAATATAATAGCCCGATGTGTTGAAATAAAACGGGACATAGTTGCGGAGGACGAATTTGAGAACGGAGCGCGCAAATTGCTGAATTTAGGTCACACCGTCGGTCACGCGATTGAATTATTGAGCGAATACCGTGTTTTTCACGGCTATGCCGTAGCGATGGGAATGGCGATTGTTACCCGTGCGGCTGTCCGCATGGGCATGTGCAACAACGATTGTCTGACTGATGTTATACAAATGCTTCGACTGTATAATTTGCCGATAAATACGGATTTCGGAGCGGAAATACTTGCGTCTGCCTGTCTGTCCGACAAGAAACGCGACGGCGGTGAAATAACGATGATTTTCCCGACAGAAATATCAAAATGTATTTTAAAGAAAATTCCAGTCACTGAATTGGAAACGGTGATAAAATTGGGTTTGGAGGAGGTTTAATTTATTATGGATATAAAAATAATCAAACCCATACAAGGCGGTATAATTAAGGCAATAGCATCTAAATCCCACGCGCACAGATTATTAATATGCGCCGCATTGGCGAACAGCGAAACATTTATAGTCTGTCCCGAACTCTCGGAGGATATAAATGCAACGGCAGATTGTCTTAAAGCATTGGGTGCGGTAGTACGCTATGAATCAGACGGATTTTTTGTGACGCCCTTAGTGCGATGCGAACAAAAAGAAAATCTTGTATTGAACTGCGGCGAAAGCGGTTCAACTCTGCGTTTTTTACTTCCTGTCTGCGGCGCGTTGGGGTTAGGCGTTTCTTTTCACATGAGCGGACGGTTGCCTATGCGTCCGATTACGGCTCTTTATGACGAAATGGCTTCTCACGGCTGTATATTATCTGAACAGGGCGTTTCGCCTTTGAGCTGTACAGGGCAGTTAAAAAGTGGGGAATATGTATTGCCGGGCAATATCTCGTCTCAATATATCAGTGGGCTTTTGTTCGCGCTTCCTTTGATTTCGGGGGATAGCCTGATTCGCGTCAACGGCATTTTAGAATCGCGACCTTATGTAGATATGACTTTAGATGTTCTGCGTTTATTCGGCGTTTCAATTTTTGAAGAAGATAATCAGGTTTTTCGGATAGCGGGCGGACAGGAATTTCGTTCTCCGAAAACCGTCACAGCAGAGGGAGATTGGTCAAACGCCGCTTTTTGGCTGTCGGCAGGAGCAGTTTCCGAAAGTGGAGTTACCTGTACGGGGCTTAATATTAACTCGCGTCAGGGCGACCGCGCAATTATTGACTTGTTAATCCGTTTCGGGGCGAATGTCAGTTATGACTACACGGAGAACTCCGTAACGGTGTCCTCGGGCAAATTACGCGGAATAGAAATTGACGCGGGTGATACGCCCGACTTGGTTCCCGTACTCGCCGCCGTCGCCGCCGTCGCTGAGGGTACAACAATTATCCGAAATGCCGGGCGTTTGCGAATCAAAGAAAGCGACCGTCTGTATGCTACAGCCGCTTGTTTGTCGGATTTGGGCGCGGATATCAAAGAAACAGACGACGGGTTAATCATTGTTGGGAAAAAGAGCTTGTCGGGGGGAGAAACAGAATCTTTCAACGACCACCGCATAGCCATGACTGCGGCGATTGTTTCCACCGTATGTACAGGGGCGGTGTTGATTAAAAATGCCGAAGCGGTTAATAAATCATATCCTGTGTTTTTCAAAGATTTTAATGCCGTATTGGGCGGTTCATGTATTGTATGCGAGGTAATATAAATGTCATTTGTATATGGAAAAAATATAAAAATATCTATTTTCGGTCAATCTCATTCTGATGCCATCGGCGTAAGTATCGACGGATTGCCGTCAGGATTTCCGATTGATTTTGATAAACTTAGCGGTTTTATGCGGCGGCGTATGCCGGGACAGGGTTTGCACACTACAAAACGGCGGGAAGCGGACGAACCTGAATTTTTGTCGGGATTGGTAAACGGCGTTACCTGCGGTGCGCCATTGACCGCGATTATCAGGAATACAGATATGCGTTCATCGGATTATGAGCAGTTGCGGGATATTCCCCGTCCCTCTCACGCCGATTATACTTCTTATGTAAAATACGGCGAAACGAGGGATATACGGGGCGGCGGCGCATTTTCGGGAAGATTGACGGCTCCGCTATGTGTCGCGGGCGGTATATGTCTGCAATTATTGCGGAGAGAGGGAATAACAATCGCCGCTCATATCGCGCAAATCGCGCAAGTAACCGACAGGGCGTTTGACCCCGTTAATATCGGCGAAGCCGAGATAAATATTTTGGAACAGGCGGCTTTTCCCGTATTGGACGCTAATACGGGCGGGCAAATGCTCGACGCTGTCGAACAGGCGCGCTGCGACGGGGATTCGCTCGGCGGAATTATCGAATGTGCGGTTATCGGCGTTCCTGCGGGAATCGGGGACCCGATGTTTGACGGAATGGAAAATCGTCTTGCGTCTGTGATTTTTGCTGTTCCCGCAGTCAAAGGGATAGAGTTCGGCAACGGTTTCGCCGCGTCAGAGCTTCGCGGTTCGGAAAATAATGATGATTTTATAATAAAAAACGGCTCTGTCCAAACTAAAACCAATCATCACGGCGGCATTTTAGGCGGTATAACGTCGGGTATGCCCGTACTGTTCCGCGTTGCGTTTAAAGCTACGCCGTCTATTTCAAAAGAACAGCAAAGTATAAGTTTATCGCAAAAAGAAAAAGTTTTACTCAATATAACGGGGCGACATGACCCGTGCATAGTGCCACGCGCCGTTCCGTGCGTGGAAGCGGCGGCGGCTATAGCGTTTTACGACGCTCTGCTTGAGCCGAAAAGAAAAATATAATATATAGATGTCCGAAAAGCCAATTTTACTGTAGGGGACGGCATCCTCGACGTCCCGTGTAAGTTCCGCATATTGCGTCTGCAAATCCTGTGACGCAGTCTCCTACAGTTGTCGGACAGTTATAATATAAATAATTGGGAGGGAATTATTATGGATTTACAAGATTTACGCCGTCAAATCGACAGGATTGACGATGAATTAATACGCTTGTTTCAAGAGCGAATGGACGTATCGGTCGAGGTAGCGCATTATAAAAAGCAAAACAATATCCCCGTTTATGATTCGGCGAGGGAACGGCAAAAATTATATGACTTGTCCAGTAAAGTTAAAGAGGGCAGAGAAGCCTGTATTACGTCGCTGTACTCGCTGTTGTTTGAATTAAGCCGCTCGGAACAGGAACGCATACTCCGACCCGACTCCGCGCTGACAGATAAACTTCAACGTGCCGTACAGGATACGGATTCTGTATTTCCTGAACGGGCAACCGTCGCGTGTCAGGGAACAGAGGGGGCATATTCACAGCTTGCGGTTGAAAAATTATTCACCCTGCCGAGTATTTTATATTTTAATACTTTTGAGGGCGTTTTTAACGCGGTTGACAATAATTTGTGTTCATACGGCGTAGTGCCTTTGGAAAACAGTACCGCCGGCTCTATCAATCAAGTATACGACCTTATGATGCGTTATCCGCTCAGTATAGTAAGAAGCGCACGCTTAAAAATTGACCATTGCGTACTTGCCAAAGAGGGTGTTGAATTGCAGTCGGTAAAAGAAATCGTGTCCCATGAGCAAGCTATCGCTCAATGCGCGGATTTTATTAAAACTCTCGGCTGTAAAGTGACTGTGTGCGAAAATACAGCCGTAGCCGCAAAAATAGTTGCCGATTCCCCTCGGAACGACATTGCCGCGCTGTCTTCACGGAATTGCGCGTCGCTTTACGGATTGCGCCGACTTGCGGAGTCCGTGCAGGACAGGGGAAATAATTATACCCGTTTTATTTGTATTTCCAAGTCGCTTTCAATTTATCCCGGCGCGGATAAGACCAGTCTTATGCTGACAATACCGCATAAGCCCGGCTCCCTGTATCATATTCTTTCGCGTTTTTATATTCACGGCATTAATCTTATTAAGCTCGAAAGCCGACCTATTCCCAACAGGGATTTCGAGTTCATGTTTTATTTTGACCTTGAAACGCCCGTCTACTCCTCGGCTCTTTTGCAAGTTTTACGGGAATTAAACGATTTGTGCGACGAATTTTATTATCTCGGCAGTTATTCGGAGGTGGTTTGATGGCTTCTTTCGGTTTGTTGGGCGAAAGCCTTACGCATAGCTTTTCTCCGCTTATCCACGCCGAATTAGGCGGCTATGAATACAAACTTTATGAAAAAAAGCCGAAAGAACTGGAGGATTTTTTTCGTTACGAAAATTTTGACGGGATTAATGTTACTATTCCGTATAAAAAAGACGTAATTCCATATTGTTCAGAGTTATCCGAAACTGCGCGGCTCATCGGCAGTGTGAACACCATCACACGGCTTGCCGACGGCTCGATTTACGGTGATAATACAGATTTTTTCGGGTTTGCCTATCTGTTAAAAAAGACAGGGGTAAATCCCGCCGACGGAAAAATACTAATACTCGGCAGCGGCGGTTCGTCGCTTACGGTTCAAGCTGTGTTAAAATCCGAAAAGGCAAAAGAAATAGTCGTTATATCCCGACAGGGCGAAAACAATTACGAAAATATTCAGAAACACCGCGACGCAATTATGATAATCAACACAACCCCCGTCGGTATGTATCCTGAAAACGGGGTTTCTCCCATAGCTGACTTTGGGATTTTTGAAAATTGCCGCGCTGTTATAGATTTAATATATAATCCCGCTCGTACAGAACTGTTATTACAAGCGGAAGAGAGGGGAATCAAAGCCGAGAACGGACTTGCAATGTTGGCGGCGCAGGCGAAAAGGGCGGCGGAGATTTTTACAAATGCGTCTGTCCCCGATGAGAAAATAGAATTGATTATTTCTAAAATAATAAAAATAACCCGAAATATCGTGTTGATTGGTATGCCCGGCTGCGGAAAAACAAGCGTAGGCAAAGAGCTTGCAAAAAAAATGGGGCGGGAGTTTGCCGATACAGATGAATGGGTCGAAAAAATTACGGGTAAATCCATTCCGTTAATTTTTGCGGAAAACGGAGAAGAAGCTTTTCGAAAATGGGAAAAAGAAGCATTAAAGGCTCTGTGTAAACGCAGCAGTCTTGTTATTGCAACGGGCGGGGGGATAGTTAAACAGTCTGAAAATCGGCGGATTATCCGTCAAAACGGAGTTATCGTTTATTTAGACAGGGATATTTCGGAACTGCCGATTTCGGGCAGACCGCTTTCCGAGCGGGAGGGCTTGGAAACTTTAGCCGCCGCCCGTCTGCCGTTTTATGCTGAATGGAGCGAATATACGGTGCGCGTTCGGGGCGTTTGCCAAACTGCGGAAGATATATATAAATTAAATTGATGTTTTTCACGCCATCATGAACGGCGGTTGAATTAATTTCCCTGACGGAAAAAATATTTTTTTATTTTTTTATGAATAAACTATTGACATTCATGAATTTATCTGATATAATTTACTTAGCTTTCAAAATAAGTATAAAATTAAAAAGGAGGATAAGCGTTTAAATGAAAAAAATTTTAGCGATATTATTATCAATAGCACTCATTACATCTCTTTCAGCAGTAATTGCGTCGGCGGCGGGCGTCGATGACGCGGATTACAGAGACAATACAGGTTGGACCAAAGTTACAGGAGGGGCTATGGACCCTGAAGACGGCGTATATGTTGACGTTCCTTTCGATGCTGTTACTACTACTGCGATTAAATTTATGGTTTTGGACGGCGTGGGCGGTTGGGCTTCTGCGGCGGAAATCGTATTTAATTTCACCGACGGAGCGGCTCCCGAAATGAAAGCGGGCGCGCAGACTTTTGACTACAGCGAAGGCTTCGCAGAATATGCGATTGACGGCGACCCTGATACTTTTTGGCACTCCCTTTGGAATGAAGGTGCTTACTATGACAATAATCCCGACGGAGAATTTTTCTCTGCAGGAGACGATTACCCGCAAGTTTTGATAATTGAGTTTGACAGAGCGGCTACATTGGATAAAATGAGTTATTTGGCAAGACCCAGCGCATCGAACGGTACTGTTTACGAGTATGAAATTTGGGCGGCTAACTATACTCCCCCGGCTGCTCCCGAACCTGAACCTGTTGCTGAAGTTGCCGACGGTATCGGCGGCGGCGCAGAAAATGTACACGTACCCGCTCCCGCACCCGCGCCTGTTGTTGCAGCTCCTGTAGCAGTACCTCAAACGGGTTACGGTTATACGGGCATAGTATTGGCATTTGTAGCGTTCGCGGCAACTGCTCTTGTTACAACAAAAGCTATTAAAAGAAGAAGATAATTTAAAAGGAGATTAATTTCAAATGAAAAAAATTATTGCTTTAACACTTTCAACGGTATTACTCGCTATGCTTATGATTATGCCCGTATTTGCGGCATATCCGTCATCACCGAATCACCCCGCAGGACTTCAAATTATGATGGGAGAATTAATTGGTAACGATTCTGGTTGGCCAGAAGATAATCCTAATCCTGATACCGGTAGACACGCGGCATTTGATGGCGACGAATATACTTTCTATGATGCGTATTCTGTTGGACGCGGATATGCTGGAGTTTCGTTAAGCGAGCCTTATATTCTCAGAGAAATTCGCATATACCCAAGACAAGACCAACTTGCTCGTTTTGACGGTGCAATGATTATCGGGATGAACGATTTGGTAACGTGGGATGAATTTGACAGAGACAAAGGGACAGTAATTTGGGAGAGCATGGAACCCGCTGACCCTGATATGTGGTATATTATAAAAGAAGACCAATTTAATGTTAAAGACCAAGCATTTAGATATTATGTATACTATCGCGATATGGACCACTGTGACGTAGCAGAAGTAGAACTTTGGGGCGTTACCGCCGCTTCTCTCGCGGCTCCTGAACCTGCACCCGAAGCAGCTCCTGCCCCTGTTGAAGCAGCTCCCGCTCCTGTTGTGGCTGCTCCTGCGCCGGCTCCTGTAGCTGCTCCCGTGGCAGTACCTCAAACAGGCGTTACTTCTCTTGCTATCCTCGGTGTAATCGGTGCTGCCGTTACATTCGGAGCAGTTCGCAGAAGAAAATAATTTTAGATGATTAATGCGTAAAATATAAAAAAACCTGACATATGATATGTCAGGTTTTTTTGTTGTAGGTGTTATAAAATAAGAAATGCTCTACGGGGAGACAAAAACACCCGTCACTCGCTTTCGCTTCGTGCCACCCTCTTTACGAAAGAGGGCTTTTGGTGTGAAATTTTTGCGTTGATTTAATTTTTGAGGGTGTATACCTGTCCGACAAATGTAGGGACGACCGACCTCGGTCGTCCGTGTAAAAAATTTATATTTACGTAAATTTGCGGTGTTGTCACGTCGGCGTAAATTTACGGCGCGCCGAGGGCGTCGCGCCCTACAAAATTTATCAGGAAAATTTTTTTATGCGGTTGCCCTAAAATATTCATAATATATTAATTGCTTTATGTGTTTATTTATGATATAATATTAAATATTAATGAAAAGGAGAATTATAAAGTATGAAAAAGATTTATATTAAGAAATTTACAGCGATATTTACAGCCGTTGCGCTGCTTGTAAGCGGGCTTGTTTTTTCCTCTTCGGTATTTGCCGCTTATGATGAATATGGATATGAAAATGAGATTGAGATTGAGGACGAAAGCGAGAAAAAATCCCCTTATGAAAAAAAATTAGAATTTTATTACGATTTTTTTGAAGAATATGTAAACATGAAAGAAGATGAAGAAACAGACCCCGATGACTTGGAAAGCATATATAAATGTTTAGTTACCGCATATAAATTTATGGAGTCGTATCGTTTGAGTTTGGAAGCAAAAGCTCGTGAAGCATATGAAGCGGCTATGGAAACATACAAAGCTAAAAAAGAAGTATACGACAACTTTGACTGGGAATCATACTATGTCGCGGCGAGAGAATATGAAGCGGAATATACGGAATATATAAAATTAGACGACCGAACAAAAAGAAGTCTGAAAAACAGAAGTGAGGACGGACGAAGAATAGCGTTTTACAGCAGTCCCGCCGCTATTGAGGACATGAAAGATTTAAGCAAAATAAAGGGAAAGGTATACAGCGCAAAGACTAAAAATATAGATATGGGTAAAGGCGTTGTTATAACTTTTGAAGATAATAAAATAGTTATTGAATCCGACGGAACCGAGGGAGTATTTGGCATATATGACATTTATTTCATGAGCGAGGACGTCGTATATCATCTTTTGGTTAATATCACGAACAAGGGAACTTTTACTATATCCTTAAAAACAAATAAAGGCGTTAATTTAGATATAGACGATATAATTATAAATCAAGATACGCAAACTAAATTGGATACTCCGCCCGTGAGTCCAAAATCGCCGCCCGCCCCCGGCAGTATGCCGTCCGCGTCGGATTTTGGGATAGGCGGATTCGACTATCCCGCATATCCAATTGCGCCCGATACGCCGTAGAGATAAGAAAACGCCCGTCATTCGCTACGCTTCATGCCATCATCTTTACGAAAGAGGGCTTGAGTGTGAAATTTTTGCGTTGATTTAATTTTTGAGGTGGTGTATGCCTGTCCGATAAATGTAGGGACGACCGCCCTCGGTCGTCCGCATAAAAATTTATATTGGCGCAAATTTGCGGTATTGTCATAAAACAAATCCAACGTCGGCGTAAATTTCACGGACGACCGAGGGCGGTCGTCCCTACATTAACAACACAAATAGATATTAAAAATCGGGACATAATTTTATGTCCCGAAAATTATCGTTTTTTTATTAAGCTTCTAATTGTTTACCCAAAAATGCGGACGCCGTTTGTATTAATTTAATCTCCGTGTCTCCCGCTTCAGTTATCGTTTCAATGCCGATAATCGCCACCGCGCCGATTACGTCTCCCTCTGTGAATATCGGCATCGCGACTTGTACATAATATTTATCCTGTTTGTCGCTGATTAATATTTTTGATTCGCCGTCCCGCCAGACATATAATTGTCTGTTATCTATAATATTTTCTATTTCGGTCGATATTCTGTTTTCTAATATATCTTTTTTCGGTGCGCCTGAACAAGCCACTACAACGTCTCTGTCTATTACGACGATTGCCAGTCCGCAGGTTTTGTTCAAAACGTCAGCATACTGTACCGCAACGCCCGCCAATTCCCCGATAGGTGAGTATTTTTTGAATATTACTTCCCCTTCATGGTCTGTGAATATTTCTAAGGGGTCTCCGCCACTGATTACATTGACACTAAGAACCTTACTCTTGTGTTTATTAGACGACTGAGTTATGCTCTTACTTTCGATATTCTTAGTGTCCAACGGAAAATTTGGGTATTCGTCTAATTTGCCCATTGATAACAGCGTGTCTATATCGCGCTTTAGCTTTATTTCGATATGGTCTGTGTAAATTATTATTTTATCTATGACAAGCTCCAAATCCATTTTTGTGAAAGAGTGCTTTTTTATTATATCGTCGAAAATATCAATCGCTGTACGCGCTATTCTGTTTATTCTTATTATCGTAGTCTGGCGATTATCTAACAGCGCGATTTGATTTTTCAAGCCTTTGATTGCGACTTCCAAGTCATATTCGATTTCTTCGTAAGTCTTTTCTATAAATTCGATATTATCAGGATTTCTCGTGATTTCGCGGATTTTCTGCCGTTTAGCTGTTTTTAGTTCTTCTTCTGTCATCATGAGTTGCTTTTGAAGTTTTTCAATTGTATTTTCGTTTTCTTTTGATTCCGTAGCTTCTTCTGTCATCAAGCTTTCTAAGTGATTCATCATGGACTGCGAATTATTTTTGACTTTTTCTACATATGATTTAATTAGCTCGTTCAGCGTTTCTACTTTTATATGATGTGAAGT
>Ga0099364_10010432_pt1 | contig 12773 bp, 11 predicted proteins | sample TergutTh196P3_FD_73070 | JGI IMG/M metagenome (GOLD analysis project Ga0099364, IMG submission 73070) | Microcerotermes parvus P3 segment gut microbial communities from Pointe-Noire, Republic of the Congo - Th196 P3 | ecosystem: Host-associated > Arthropoda: Insects > Digestive system > Gut ... | reverse complement strand
ATAAATCAAGAATAACTCCCGGAACTGACTTCCCGTCAATCTGCATCATTACAGGTTCGCCGAACTGTTTGATAATAGGCATTCTTCGGTTTTTTCTTTTTTCAGCCATGATTCCTCCAAATTACAATTAACAAATAACAATTAAGGAGCGGCGCTGCCGCATATTTATCAAAAGTCCAAAATATCATTTTTGAATTAATTAACAAGTTTTCGCAAAGCGAAAACACAATAAATTGTTCATTGTTATTTGTAAATTGTTAATTTTTGTATTTCTTCTTCCATTCGCTAAGAATTTTAAATGCTTCCATTGGACTGATATTTTCAATTTCCAACTTGCTTAATTCTATCAAAATTTGAGGCTCTGTTGTACAGAAAAATTCTATTTGCGGATTTTCTTTTAATTTGGCAGGTTCAACCTGATTTTTTTCCAGCTCCCTTAGAACAGCGTTTGCCCTTTCAATAACTTTATGCGGAATTCCGGCTATTTTTGCCACGTGTATTCCGTAAGATCTGTCTGCGCTGCCTTCTTTTATCTTGTGAAGAAAGACTACGTCTCCGTTCCACTCTTTAACATCAACGCTGAAATTTACCGTGCCTTTAAGCTTTTCAGACAGTTCCGTGAGTTCAAAATAATGCGTTGCAAACAGTACTTTCGCGCCCGCGTTTGCCGCGCGGTTTTCATCGGCAAAATACTCTATAATCGCCCAGGCAATAGACATTCCGTCATAAGTTGACGTTCCTCTTCCTACTTCATCCAAAATTATAAGGCTTCTGTCGGTATATTGGTTCAAAATATTTGCGGTTTCGGTCATTTCAACCATAAACGTTGACTCGCCTCCGGCAAGATTGTCGCCCGCTCCGATTCTGGTAAAAATTCTGTCAATAATGCCTATCTCAGCCTCCGCAGCCGGAACAAACGAGCCGGTCTGCGCCATAACTGCGATCAAAGCGTTTTGCCTTAAATATGTTGATTTGCCGGACATATTTGGGCCGGTTAAAATCATAATTCTTGAACTGCAACATTTGAAATCCGCGTCATTGGCTACAAATTCGCCTGATTTCAAAATTCTTTCGACGACAGGATGGCGACCTTCCTGAATATGCAGGTCAAGCCCGTTGTTCATTTTAGGACAGACGTAGTTGTAATCCAAAGCATTTTGCGCAAAGCCGCAAAAAATATCTATTTCGGCGACTGTTTGCGAAGCTTTTAAAATATCTGACGTAAATGCTGCAAGGTCTTGTCTTAAAATATTAAAAAGTTCGCTTTCTAGCCTTAATGTTTTTTCCTGCGCTGACAATATTTTTGATTCAAGCGTTTTTAACTCTTCGGTTATGTATCTTTCGCAGTTTGCAAGCGTCTGCTTTCTTATGTAATGTTTCGGCGCTAAAGGTATGTTTGCTTTTGAAATTTCTATATAGTATCCGAAAACCGAAGTGTATCCTATTTTTAAATTATTTATGCCGCTGGCTTTGCGCTCGGAGGCTTCAAGGTTTGATATATACGTTTTGGCGTCGGTTGAAAGTTTGCGAAGTTCGTCAAGTTCGCCGCTGACTCCGCTTTTTATGACATTGCCGTCTTTTAGAGAAATCGGCGGTTCGTCTGCTATTGTGACGGATATTTTTTTGATTATTTCTTCATTCTTAGGTTTGAGAGAGTTCAAACTTTCATTGTCCTTCAATACGGCTGCTATTTCATTTATAACCGATAAAGATTCTTTAAGCGAAGATATATCCCTCGGATTTGCCGAAGACGAAGATATGCGCGCCGTTATTCTTTCTATATCCGATACGCCCCTGAGTTTTTCTCTTATATCTTTGCGGATAATTCCTTCTTCGATGAAAAAGTTTACATTTTTCTGCCTTTCTTCAATTTTTGCCATATCAACCAAAGGCTTTATCAGCCACTGCCTTATCGCCCTTGCTCCCATAGGAGTTTTCGTGGAGTCCATCACCGATAAAAGCGAATTTTCCGTTTTCCCGGTGGACATTGAATAAAGAAGCTCAAGATTTCTTATTGCTACGCCGTCAAGATACATATAATCCGTATTTCTTATGCAGTTTATGGCGGAAAAAATTCCGGAAGCCTGAGGCTGCGTTTCATTGATATAATTTAAAACAGCTCCGCATACTGAAATAATTTCTTTTTTGTTTAACCCGAAAGCTTTAACCGCATTCTTACCCATAAATTTCTGTATTCTTTCACTTCCCACGGAAAAATCAAAGAAGTTTTCTTCAACGTCGGATACGGGAACTTTAAGCTTTTCGATATGTGACGCAATATGCGGGTTTAAAAGATTTTTTGAAGATATTACTATTTCGCCGGGATTATACTTTGATATTTCGGCTTCAAGCGATTTGGGGGTGCATTCTGAAGTAAAGAACTCCCCGGTGGATATATCCGCGGCCGCAAAAGCTCCTGATAAAGTATTTTCGTCAAAATAAACGGACATAAGATAATTATTTTCTTTTGATTCAAGCAGAGTATCTTCAAGAACAGTGCCGGGAGTTATTATACGGGTTACGCCTCTTTTTACTATTCCTTTGGAGACTCCGGCTTCTTCAAGCTGTTCACACAGCGCTACTTTAAAGCCTTTGCTTATCAGCTTTCTTATATAAGTATTTACGGAATGATAAGGAACTCCGCACATAGGCGTGCCGGCGCGATTCGTTAAAACGACATCCATCGCCGGAGCCGCTTTTATCGAGTCATCGCCGAACATTTCATAAAAATCGCCCAAACGGAAAAATAATATCATTCCCGAATATTTGGCTTTTATCTCCCAATACTGCTGCATTAAAGGAGTCAATTTTTCTTTATTCTCAGAAGACGTTTTAATTGTTCTGCTCCTTTATAAAAATTGTAAGTTATTATAATTGACCTTACGTGCCTTTGCGTTTCCCTAAAAGGAATTCTGGATATTTTTTTAGCGGCTTTAGGATCTTTTCCAATCCATTTATCAACGTTTCCCATTCCCGCGTTATATGCCGCAAGAGTAAGAATCAGATTTCCGTTATAATAAGACAAAAGCCTTGCCAGATAATATGCCCCGAACATTATATTTACCTGAGGATCTTTAAGCATATCTTCGCTGTAATTCGGAATTTCCAATATGTCCGCTATTTCCCGGGCGGTTTTAGGCATTATCTGCATAAGGCCGACAGCTCCTTTGCCTGAAACGGCATTAGGATTGAGATTAGATTCTCTTTTCATTACAGCTTCAATAAGAAGAGGATCTACTTCGTATAATAAAGAAGAAGCATTTTCAACTTCTTTCTTATAGGGCATGCTGTCAAAAATGCCGATATATTTGAGCGTGTAAAGGAAACCGCCCGCAACGGCAAACAGAGCTGCGATTAAAATGGATAATCTTAGTTTATTTACTTGTTTTTTCATTTTTGTCTTCTAAAGTCTGTCATCAACCCACTGAAAAGGGTTGATGACAATTAAGGGTTAATAATATCGCCGAATAATGAGTTTATTTTTGCTTCTTTTATCAAAACATTAATATTTTTTCCAAGATGCTCTTTGCCGCCTTTAACGAAAACTTTTCTTCCGCTTCTTGTTCTTGCTTCCAACACCGCATTTTCATATTTTTCGGTTAATACTTCCTGAACCGTTCCGACGCTTTGAGCTGCTATTTCAATTGATATTTTATTTGATTCTTCAAGTATTATCGCGTGGCGTCTTTTCTTTTCTTCAAGCGGAATATTATCTTTCATTTCGGAAGCTTTTGTCTGCGGTCTCGGCGAATAACGGAAAACATAAAGCCCGCCAAAGCGGATATCTTTGACGGCTTTTAAAGAAGCCTGAAAATCTTCTTCGGTTTCGCCGGGAAAGCCGACAATAATGTCAGTCGTTATATTTATATCGGGAATTTTACTTCTTAGCTTTTCAACCAGACCGAGATAATGCTCATATGCGTATTTTCTGTTCATGGCTTTTAAAATACTATTTGAAGCCGACTGCATCGGAAGGTGTATATGGGCGCATACTTTCTGCTCGGATGCCATAGTATTTATCAAATCATCATTTAAATCTTTGGGATGGTTTGTCATAAATCTTATTCTTTTTACTGCGTCTATTGACGATACTTTTTTTATTAAAGCCGCAAAATTCGTATCTCCAAACTGATAAGAGTTTACGTTTTGCCCCAGCAGCATTATTTCTTTGGCGCCGTTTTCGGCCATGTTTTTGCATTCATTATAAATTTGTTCAACAGGAAGGCTTATTTCTTTTCCTCTGACAAAAGGGACTACGCAGTAGGAGCAGTAATTATCGCATCCGCGCATGATTGTCACATATCTGACGATATTTGACAGGTAGGAGGTAGGAGGGAGAAGGGAGGAGGAGGTGGCGGCGGTATTGTTAATTCTTCCCTCCTCCCTCCTCCTTCCTACCTCCAACCTCATTATAAGTTGTGCGGCATTATCTATATCTTTCGCGCCGACAATCAAATCAACCGTGTTAAAACGTTTTTTTATTTTTGTTCCGAGTCTTTGAGCCATACATCCGATAACGGCTATTTTGAGTCTTGGATTTTTTTCTTTTTTGAAATCTTCTGCGCGCCCGAGAAACGAAAAAGCTTTTTGTTCAGCCTGCGCGCGCACGGAACAGGTGTTTAGCACGGCAATGTCCGCGTCAGCCAAAGAGCTTACCCTTGCGGCGCCGTATGACAAAAGCGTTTCGGAAATCATATCGGAATCGCAGATGTTCATCTGGCAGCCGATTGTCTCTATAAAATAATTCATTTAAAAATTATATCAAATTTTTAACTGCGGATGCATAGATGCATGGACGCATACAGGCAAAACGCATGAAAAAAATGTCTCGACGATAGTGTTGTTATTCCCATCCTTCGGAGGGGTGGACGCGAAGCGGACGGGGTGGTCTCTTTACGGCAACGCCAACAACAACTACCCCGTCAGAAAACTTTGTTTTCTGCCACCCCTTCACAGAAGGGGAATTATTGCTTCGCAAGTTTTCATGCGTTTGTCGTGTGGGACGCATAGAGGCGTAGTAAAAACAAAGCCGTTACCATGTATCCACGCATCCATGCGTCCATGCATCCTTCTGGCATTTCGGGCAAAAGTAAATGCTTCCGCCAAGGTATGCTTCTTTTTTTATAAGCGCGCCGCACTTTTTGCGCGGGGTATTTACGGTGTTTTTGCTGAGAAAAGCGGAATGCGGAGAAGAGTTTGCTTTTGCCGCTTTAATTGTTTTTCCTTTTATTGTTTTATCGATTTGTTTTGCAATTACATTACTTTCAGGAATTTCAAGCATCTCCTTTTTTAACGGCAATTAGGAGGGAGAAGGGAGGAGGGAGGAGGGAGGAATTATTGAGTTTCGGCTTTGCCGAAACATAATTAATAGGTTTTCACCTCGTGAAAACACATTACTTCCTCCTTCCTACCTCCTACCTTCTACATATTTAATGGCGGATAGATGTCATTTTAAAGCGATATAGATATTTATTTCTCCGTTTTCCATATACTCTTCAAAATCGCATGAATACTTTCTGTCTAAATCAAGTTTCCAGATTTCTCCCCATGCGGATGATACCGCTGTTTTAGGGTCTCCTTTTACGGCAAACTTCGCATATTTACCTTCGGGAATTTTCTGCTCTGCGACACCGTCAGGCAGCTCTTTGCAGCGGTTGGTTTCACAGCTTACTATAACGTCGTATTTTCCGTTTACGTCGGAATCATAATTCGTGTAAATACCGTAGATTCCTTTTCCTGTTTTGCACGCGATTGAAGCAAAAACTCCCCCTTCGAAAAATTTTTCCCATAATGCACCGATGTTTTTTGTCATTTCAGGATCAAAGTTACTTGTCCTGATTCTGATTCCGGCCGTTGTTTTTTCCTGCATATGTACAATTTCATAATTCATTTGCCGCCTCCTGATGAGATTTCTTTTTATCGGTTTTCTTCTTTAATATTTCTTTATAAACAAACCTTGGCTTCTTTTTAATTTTTAAGAGTAGACGGGGTATTTTGCGGAGTTAGGGTTTAAAGTTCAAGTCATAAGGAGTTTTCGCGAAGCGAAAACCTATAATAAGTTTCGCCAAAGGCGAAACACATCATTTGAACTTTGAACTCTGAACTTTTCACTTTGCATCAATACGTGATCCTTACAAGAAAAAGTCCGTGTGCCGGAGCCGGTTTACCTATATGGTTTTTATTTTTGTTGATAATTGAATTTTTAAAATTTTCAAAGGTTTGTTCCCCTCTGCCTGCTCTGACAAGTTCGCCGGCGATTTTGCGGATCATTTTATACAAAAATCTGTCGCCGGTAATATGTATATCTATAAATTTATCTTTTTTTACGGCTTTAACATCTTTTAAATCAACAATTTTATAGTCAAAAACGCTGTTATAGGAATCAAAAACGGAAAAATCGCGTTTCCCTTTTAAAAAAGACGCGGCTTTTTTCATGTTTTCCATGTTTAAAGGTTTAGAGATATGCCAGGCTCGTGTTCTATACAGCGGAGACCTTACCGGATGATTATATATGCGGTATATGTATGTTTTGTATTTTGCCGATTTTCTTGCGCTAAAGCTTTTTGAAGTTTTTGCAGCGGTTTTTACCGCTATATCGTCCGGAAGGAGCGAATTTAACCGGACAGCTAATTTTTCGGGAGATATTTCATGCTCGGTTTCAAAATTTATTACTTGTCCTGAGGCATGTACGCCTTTATCGGTTCTTCCGGCGCATGTGATATTTGTTTTAGAATTTAAAATATTGTTTAGGGCTTTTTCTATTTCTTCCTGCACCGTTCTTTGTCCCGGCTGTTTGGACCATCCGTTAAACAAAGTTCCGTCATATTCAACGATGCATTTAAAATTTGTCATCTTATGATTAGTACAAGAAGAATCGCAACGAATGCTGCAAATGAAGCCGAAGCTATTATTGCCGCGAGCATAAATTTCTGCTTTAAAGATTCATTTTCGCTGCGAAGTTTTGAGTTTTCTTTTGTTAAAGCGTCAATTTCATCTTTCAATATTGCGGTTTGCTTTTTTCCGTCTATAAATTCTTCTGCGTACGGCATCACGAAACCCGCCGCCATAGCAGCGTATTTTGCTATTTTGTCAGCTACTGAAGCCATGATATACTCCTTTATGTAACGGCAATTAGTAGTTAGTAGTGAGTAATGAGCAGTTGTGGAGCGCGCTTTGCGCGCCTGTTATAATAAGTGCGGCTATGCCGCACACGATAATTAACTACTCACTACTAATTACTCACTGCCGTTTTTAGATGTCTTCAAAAGAAATTAATTCTATATGTTTCTCATTCAGATAAGTTTTTAATACCGGGTCGCAGCATTTGGCCGTCTCAAACTCTCTCCACATTTCGTTAAAACCGGGATGCGTCATAAGTTCCGCGAGCTGAAAATCTTCATCAACATTGCCCCAATACCAGCCGTTTATAAAATGAGGACAGAATTTAACGTTTAAATCAAGCAAAATTTGTTTCATTTGCTGCGCAAGATTAAAATCGTCATAAAACCATTCAAAAAATCTTACCGGCACATTCAGCTCTTTTGCTTTTTGAGCTACCAAAGGAAAAATCTCGGGATGCATGTGCGCATGGTGATGTCCGTCCAAATGAGATAACTTCAATCCGGAATTTAAAAATTTATCGATCTGCATATTCATTGAATTCAGGATTTTCTGTTTGTCCGGTTTTGTAACTTGAAAACTGGAAACAGATGCAACGCCTATAACATCTCTGTTTATATCGACAAAAGTATCCAAATCTATGTGAAGTCCGTTTTTTAAACCGGGATTTTCCTTTGCAAGAGAAACGGCATCTTCAAAAGCGTCTCTTTCCGTCAGTACCGAAGTGTTCGTTACGATACCATTTTTATGAGCATAAATTATGCCTTTATTTATATCTTTTCTGTAACCGAAATCGTCGGCATTAACGATAATCCTCTTTTTTGATTCCATTTTATCTCCAATGATAACGGCAAAGTTCAAAGTGCAAAGTTTAAAGTTCAAATAAGGAGTTTTCGCGAAGCGAAAACCTATAATAAGTTTCGCCAAAGGCGAAACACATCATTTGAACTTTGAACTCTGAACTTTTAACTTTGTCTTTTATACAATTCCGTTTTTTATAAGAGCTTCGGCGATTTGAACCGCATTTAATGCCGCGCCTTTCAATAAATTATCCGAAACAACCCAGAAAGTAAGTCCGTTAGCTTTAGTTGAAATATCCTGACGTATTCTGCCTACATAAGTTACCTGCATTCCTTCGGCAAATAAGGGCATGGGATACTTTTTGCTTTCCGGCTCGTCTAAAAGCTGTATTCCGTCAGCTTTTGAAAGCAATTCTTTTGCATGCGCGACGCTCAAAGGTTTTTCCGTTTCAATCCATATGTTTTCCGAATGCGAGCGGAAAACGGGAACTCTTACGCATGCCGCGCTTAACTCTATAGAATCATCGCCCATGATTTTCCTTGTTTCGTTTGTCATCTTCATTTCTTCTTTGGTATATCCGTTTTCCGTAAATACGTCTATTTGCGGAATAAGGTTAAACGCTATCTGGTACTGGAATTTGCCGGCAGCAGGAATTTCTTTGCCTTCCGCCCATGCTTTTGCCTGCGCGGTAAGTTCGTCCATTCCTTTTTGCCCAGCTCCGGAAACCGACTGGTACGTTGAAACTATCACTCTTTTTACTTTTGCGGCGTCATGAAGAGGCTTTAACGCAACGACCATCTGTATTGTGGAACAATTCGGATTTGCTATAATTTTTTTATCTTTTTTTAATTCGTGAGCATTTACTTCAGGCACAACTAACGGTATTTCCTTTTCCATCCTAAACGCGCTTGAGTTATCCACGACAAAACAGCCGTCAGCGGCAAAAGAAGGCGCGAATTCTTTTGAAACGGCAGCGCCGGCGCTGAAAATGGCAATATCCATTCCTTTTCCGCCGTCTTTTGTTAAAAGTTCAACTGCTATTTCTTTTCCGTTAAAGGTAAGTTTTTTGCCTACGGAACGCTCTGAAGCCAAAAATTTCACGCTTTCAACGGGAAATTTTCTGCTCTCAAGCATCTTTATCATTTCATTTCCGACCGCGCCCGTGGCGCCTGCTACTGCAACTTTATAACGTTTCATGTTACTGACAGCTCCTTATCTCTCTCCGCACAATACGCGGCAATTTATTTTATGACCGTGATTATATCAAATATGAAACTTGCAAGGCAAAAGCGTTTCCGAGCAGCAAAAATACAATTCGGGTTCTGGCTGGCTTAAATAAAATCCCGATATTGGGAGCAAGCACGGGAATAATTCCGTAAAATATCGGGCTTTTACCGAAAATCAAAATCTCTCCGTCTTTATAGCCGGTGGCAAGTCCGGCGGCAATGCCAAAATTAAAGTTGACATCTTTACTGTCTATACTAAGCGGAATATAATTTGCGGTCAGGTAAAAAGTCGGCCTTTTGTAAGAATTGCAGTAACCGCCGCCGCGCAGTTCGTATTTTTCGCCGATAAAATAAGATAATCCTATACCGGGATTTATTTCGTTAACTTTTTCCGTAACGCCTATATGTTTTGACAGCAGAGTAAAATCCAAAAACAATCTGTTTTCCGCCAGGATTGCCGGCGGAAATGAAAATAAAGTTAAAATAATTACGCTAAATTGCCGTAAATTCATTCATTATATGAGACTTGTTATCAAATCGCCCGTTTGCGTTGTCGAAAGCCCCATTTTTCCGGCTGACATGCTTTTTATTTTGCCTGAATCAAGAGCTTTTATTACGGCATTTTCAATATCTTTTGCCGCCTGCGTTTCGCCGAGGGTTTCCAGCATCATTGCTCCCGCATTTATTGCGGCTAAAGGATTAATGATATTTTTGCCGGTGTACTTCGGAGCAGAACCGCCCATCGGCTCGAACATTGAAACGCCATTCGGATTAATATTTCCGCCTGCCGCAACGCCCATACCGCCCTGAATCATGGCGGCAAGATCCGTTATAATATCCCCGAAAAGGTTGTCGGTAACTATAACGTCAAACCATTCAGGATTTTTTATAAGCCACATGCACGCGGCATCGACATTAACATAATCCGTAGTAATTTCGCCGTAAGATTTTGCGGCATCGTTAAAAGCTCTCTGCCATAAATCGGAAGCGAAAGTGAGAACGTTTGTTTTTCCGCAAAGCGTAAGTTTATTATTTTTATTCCTTTTTTTTGTAAGTTCAAAAGAATATTTTATGCATCTTTCAACGCCGAATCTTGTGTTTATAGATTCCTGCACGGCGACTTCATCAGACGTATCTTTTCTCAGAAATCCACCCGCGCCGACGTATAATCCTTCGGTGTTTTCGCGCACTATGACCATATCAATATGTTCCGGACCTTTATCTTTTAAAGGCGTTTCGACATTTGGATAAAGTTTTACGGGACGCAGATTAATATATTGGTCAAGCTCAAAACGGAGCCTTAAAAGAATACCTTTTTCCAAAATCCCGGGTTTTACGTCAGGATGCCCGATAGCGCCTAAAAACATAGCGTCCATCTGTTTAAATTCGCAAACAACGCTGTCCGGAAGAATCTCTCCGGTTTTAATGTATCTTTCCCCGCCTAAATCGTACGGTATCCATTCTATTTTGAAGTTGTTTTTTTTAGCAGCAGCCTCAACAGCTTTTACTCCTTCTCTAAGTACTTCAGGCCCTGTCCCGTCTCCCGGAAGCTGCGCGATTTTGTACATTTTTGACATTTTATTCTCCTGCTGTTATTTGTCACCCTGAACTTGTTTCAGGGTCTATTTTTTTAACGGCTCGATGCTGCAACAGTTACGGAAGCAAACTTCCGGGATACTGAAACAAGTTCAGGACACCATAAAAACTATTTCTTTTTTATATATCCCAACAACCCGCCGGCTTTAATTATTTTCTGCATAAATTCCGGGAAGGGCTGGGCTTTATACTCTTCTTTTTTTGTTAAGTTTTTAATTATGCCTTTGTTAAGGTTAATTTCTATTGTATCTCCGTTTCTAATTGCTTTAACCGCTTCGGGAGACTCCAAAATAGGAAGCCCTATATTAATTGCGTTCCTGAAGAATATTCTTGCGAAAAAATTCGCTACGACCGCTGAAACTCCCGCAGCTTTAATTGCTATGGGCGCGTGCTCTCTTGAAGAGCCGCAGCCGAAATTGTTTTCGGCAGCAATGATATCGCCTTTTTTAACTCTTTTGACGAAATCTTTATCTATATCTTCCATGCAATATTTTGCAAGTATTTCCGGATCGGTAGTGTTTAAATATCTTGCCGGTATTATTTCGTCAGTATTTACGTTTGAACCGTATTTATGCACTTTTCCTTTCAATATCATGTCTGGCATATTATTTCTCCCCTTTTAACGGCAATTACGAATTACGGGAACTTCGTTCCAATTACGGATTACGAATCAACGGCAAAAAGCCTTTTTGTCTTTTATTCGTAATTCGTAATTCGTCATTCGCAATTTATTTTATCTTTTTATTATTGCTGTGCCAAAATCGGCGACCATGCGGGCGTAAAAGAAGCGCCCGGAATTTCGGCAAGTTTTCTCGTGCCTGAACCGTCAATCGCCATTATATAAATTTCACTGCGTCCCGATCTGGTGGAAGAAAACGCGACAAATCTTCCGTCAGGCGACCACGTGGGATTTTCATTGTTTCTCTGGTTGCTTGTAAGCCTTGTAATTTTTGACGTAGGCAAATCATAAACAAACAAATCGTAATTTCCTTTTTGCTGCCTCATCGTAAACACTATTTTATCTCCCCTCGGAGACCATGCCGGAGAATCGCAGAAATCATTAGTCGTCAGACGTCTAACGTTTCCTCCGTCGATATTCATGATGTAAAGCTGCGGAAAACCCGGTCTGTCAGAGATAAACACGATCTCCTGCCCGTTGGGAGCAAAAGAAGGGCTTGTGTCGATATACGAACCGTCCGTCATCCTTCTAAGGATCTCGCCGCTTTCGCTTATGAGGTAAAGATTCGGATACTTGCCGCGCGAAAGAGTCAAAAGTATTTTTGTGCCGTCCGGTGAAAAAGCGCCTACGGCATTTAATCCCTGGTATTTTGATATAATGCTTCTTCTGTTTTTCACGAGGTTAAGCGAGAATAAATCCGGATTATTATACAGATAGCTTGTATAAATTATCTGATCTCCTTTCGGAGACCATCTTGGAAGGATATTAAGCTTATTGTCTTTTGTAAGCCTTCTTAAATTATGACCGTCATAATCTATAATGTACAATTCTTTGAAACGCGTATTATTATTGATAAAAGCAATTTTTGAACGGGCTATCCCGTTTTCGCCGGTAAATCTTCTTACGATCTCGTCGCTGACTTCATGGGAAAGCCTTCTGTAATTTACGGTTTCATTTCTATATGTATGCTGCCAAATGACTTCTTTTGTAACGACATCGTAAAGTTTTACTTCAAGCGTGATCTGATCTGATTTAACTTTAACGGCCGCGGTAAGAAGAACGGATGCCCCTTTCTTTTCCCAAAAGAGCATTCTCATATCAAACTGGATCCTCTTTTCTGGATCTCCGGTAATAACATTAAAATATCTGCAAAGAATAAGATCATTTTCTACAACTTCTTTTAAAAGCTGCGCGTATTTGGCATCTTCGGAAGTATTGTACGGGGCAGTGAAAGATTCTATGGCGATGTCAGACCTTTTTCCGGTAGCGGACAACGACAGATAAACATCGTCCTGAGCAAAAACGGCCGGTGCAAATATAAATACCGCAAATGCCGCAAAAATTATTCTTTT
>Ga0099364_10010431_pt1 | contig 12773 bp, 4 predicted proteins | sample TergutTh196P3_FD_73070 | JGI IMG/M metagenome (GOLD analysis project Ga0099364, IMG submission 73070) | Microcerotermes parvus P3 segment gut microbial communities from Pointe-Noire, Republic of the Congo - Th196 P3 | ecosystem: Host-associated > Arthropoda: Insects > Digestive system > Gut ... | reverse complement strand
CAAGAATGCCGCCGCCAAACTGGCCGACACCGCCAAGGCCGCCTTCACTGAAAAAGTCGCCGCCGACTGGGTCGCGCACGGCAAGGACGCCGACACCGCGCGGGCATTCGCCGCAAAACTTTTCGAGGGCAAATTCGTCCCCCACGTGATTGAGCCATCCGCCGGGGTGGACCGCATGATGCTCGCCCTGCTCTGCAACGCCTACGAAGAGCAGAAGTTCACCGACGAGAAAGGCAAGGACGACTCACGCATCGTCATGCACTTCAGCCCGCGTATCGCCCCGGTCAAGGTCGCCGTGTTCCCGCTCGTCAAGAACAAGCCCGAGCTTTACGAAACCGCGCGCGGGCTGTTCGAGCACCTGCGCCGCCGCTACGCCGCGTTCTGGGACGAGAGCGGCGCCATCGGTCGCCGCTACCGCCGCCAGGACGAGATCGGGACGCCATGGTGCGTCACTGTTGATTTCCAATCCCTCGACGACGGCACCTTCACCGTCCGCGACCGCGACACCATGCAGCAAACACGCATGAACCTCGAACAGCTCAAACAGAAGCTCGAGGATGCGCTAATTTATTAATTGAACTCCAGGATGCCCCAGAGGGCGGGGGTGAGCTCGGCCTCGCTGGGGACGTCGGAGGTGATGGCGGTAGCCTTGTTGGTCCAGTAGATGCGGGCGGTGGTCTGGTTGTTCTCGCCGCGCAAAATCCCGATGTCGCCGGAGAGTCGCATCCCGGGGGAGGGGGCCAGCCCTAGCACCGAGAGCGGGACGGATATCTCGTAGCGGCCTGTCTTGTCCTCGGCAAGCCGGACATGCTCGCTGACGTCGCGGACCTCATCGAACGTGATCGTGCGCCAAGGTGAACTGAAGGGAACTTTTGTTTCTGTTTTTGTTTCTGTCATCGAATTAACCGAATTAAACGAATAGCTGTCTTTGTTTTTTTCATTCGTTTCATTCGTTTTATTCGATGACAAAACAGGGCGGTAGAGTAATGCCTTGATGTCGTTGCCGACGCGGGTGACGATGAGACGGAGGTCGCCGGGGACGGGGGCGCGGCGGCCGGACGCGGCGGAGGGGTCGGTGCCGAGCATGATGTCGAGTGCGCCGCCGGTCTTGAAGAGGGCGGTGGGCATCTCGCCGGAGTTACGGAGGAGGTTGGGCAACTGGGTGTCCCAACAGGCGTGGAGGCGGTCGCCGGAGATCGCCATGCGGCCGGTGATGTCGAAGGGCTGGGCGTTGGAGTTGAACCATGCCTTGGTACCGCGCTTGTCAATCTCGACAGCGGGGATGGGGTCCCATTTGGCAAAGTCGCCGTCGGCGGCCATGCCGTCCACGGTGGGGACGCGCAGGACGCCGGTGCCGGAGGATTGCTGGCGTTGCCGCTCGAGCGCCTGGCGGTAGTCCTGCGCCTGAGCGAGGAGGGCGGGGGTGACGTTGACGGTGATGGGGGCGATGGGGCGGAGGGTGTCGAGGCCGTCCACGCGGACGAGGCTGGTACGCGCGCCGTCCACGAGATAGACCTGCCCGCGGGACTGTCCGATGGAGGGCCAGAAATTCTCGTCGTGCAGGGTGATGTTCTCGAGGGGCATCCCGCGCGGGGCGGCGAGCATCTGCCAGAGCTTGCCGACGCGCACGTCCTCGAAGAGCGAGGAGACGAAGAGGCCGTCGCGCGTGAAGAGGTAGATGGGGCCCATGTTACCGTTGACGGCCCAGAGGGGTTTGACCTTGCTGCCCTTGGGGTTGATGAAACCGCCGAGCAGACGCGTCGCGCCGATGACGTGTCCGGGGAACTGGGGGTAGGATGCCTCGTGGGAGGCATGCAGGCCGGGCCATGCGTTGGGGTAGCTCCAGACGGCCTTGCCGTTCTTGACGCCCGTGATGGAGTGCGAGTGGAAAGGCTCGGCGCCGAGGGTGAGGACGGCCTCGCCGCTGTCGTCGGCGAGCATCTGGTCGCCGCCGGAACTCATGGGGCGGTAGACCCCTTCTACCAGCGCGATACCTTTGGCGCGCTGGTAGATAGGGGTTAAGGGGTTAAGGGGTCTAGGGGTTAAGGTTTCGATTGCCGTCGAGGGCATTCGATTGCCGTCGATTGCCGTCGTTTCCTGAACCCCTGAACCCCTTGACCCCTTAACCCCTTTCTTCCACTCGGGTTTGAAGCGAACGGCCTTTCCGTTCAGGCAGGCGACGGCAAAGGAGAGGTCGTCGAGGACGGTGATGCCGGTGGTGACCTCGCGGCTCATCTGGACTTCGTCGGGCTGGACGGCGCCATCGCCGTTGAGGTCGTTCCAGATGAAGAAGACGGCGTGCTTGCGGTTGTCGTCCCACAGGCCGCGCTTGGGGTCTGAGCCTTCGGGGACGAGATGCTTGAATTCGTCGCCGTGGAGGAGGGGCCAGTCGTTCGCCATGCCCATGCCGGCGACGGGGACGGCCACCCCCCCCCTGTCCTCGAAGACGAACGCGCCGCTCCCCCCCACGGGGTTGCTGTTGTGGGCGTTGCTGAAGTAACGCCGGCCGTTGACGCGGTGGGCGGTCTCGGGCGCGGCGATACGGCGCGGGAACGTGAAGGAGGTGGCGTCGTTGCGGTAGAGGACGTTGACGAGCTTGTCCTTGCCCGTCTTCCAGTCGAGCTCAAACTCGAGCGTGCCATGCCCCTCGTCGGCGTAGTAGAAACGCTTGGGGTCGGTGTTGTCGAGCTGCCCCCCCCCGCCGTACTTGCCAGGACCATAAAAAGCGAAGAGAAGTTCTAAAGTTCTAAAGTTCGAGAGTTCTAAAGTTCTAAAATTATGCGCGTCCGCGCTGTCCGGCGCGGTTCCCGAAGGAACTTTAGAACTCTCGAACTTTAGAACTTTAGAACTTCCCCAAATGCTCACGCGTTTGGGGAGGTAGTCGCACTCAGCGACCCACACGCGGCCCTCGTGGTCAACGGCGGTCTGCCAGGGGTTGTTCATGTGCAGCTCGTCGTAGGGGCCGGCCTTGGGGGGCCCCGCCTCGCCGATGGTGCCGAGGGGGGCCCCCTCGGACGAGAACACCTTGACCTGGTGACTGGTGCCGTGGTCGCTGACGTAGAAGTTGCCCTTGGCGTCAATGGTGAGCGAGGCGGGGGCCTCGAACCCCTTGACCAGCGGCCCGCGGGGACGCTCGCCCTCCACATGGGCGAGGGCCCCCCCCGTGAGCGCGTAGAGCTTGCCGTCGGGGGCATAGGCGATGCCGGTGGGGGGGGGCCCGACGGGGATGTCGCGCTCGACCTTCCCCGTGGCGGCGTCCACGATCCAGATTGCGTTGCTGTGGGTGAGCGCGACGGCGATTTTCTTGTCGTACACAGCGATGCCGTGCATGACGCGCATGAGGTCGTGCTCGGCGACGGTGTCTTCGACGATGGGGGTCTTGAGGATTTCGCGGATGCGCTGGCCCTTGCTCATCTCGGTGATGCGCAGCTCGATGCCCTTGGTGCCGTTGTCGGGGCGGAAGGCGGAGGCGATGTAGACGGAGACGTTGGTGTCGGCCTGGGGGCCCACGTCCGCGGCGATGTAGGGGGCCGCGGTCCAGTTGCCGCCGATCCACTTCATGCCGCCGCGCTTGTTGCCTTTCATGTCAACCCAGATGAACCCGTCGGGGCCCTCGGTGACGAAGCTGCCGAGGAACACGGCCGGCTCGCCGATGGGGGAACGCTCCGCCGGGACGAACGCCGCGCCGGAGGGGGGGGAGTGGTTCGCGAGCCACGCGCCCGTGTGGTCGGGCGTGTCCCAGGGGGGGGTGCCCGTGCTGTAGACGGAGAACTCGTAGGAGAGCTTCGTGCCTTTGTGCCAGAGGCCCCGGGCGGTGTACTTGCCCGGCGCGACGGGGGCGGGGGGGATGCTGTAGAGGCCGTGCTTGGCGGCGTCGATGTCGCGCCCGAGGTCGTCCGTGCCGTCCCACCACACGGTGTTTTTGCCCGCCGGGAACTTCGTCTCGGACACGAGATTGCGGACGCGGTTACCGTCCTTGTCCTCGATCACGAGCGTGACATACCCCGCCTCGGGAATCGAGAACGGGACGGGGATGGGCGGGGAGGGGGGGGGGGGGGGGGGGAGAAGTTTAGAAATGGAGGAGTTGAGAAGTTGAGAAGTTGAGGAGTTTAGAAGTTTAGAATTTCCAACTTCTCGACTTTTTGACTTCTCAACTTCTGTACTTTTTGACTTCTCAACTTCTGTACTTCTCAACTTCTCAACTTCTCGACTTTTTGATTTCTCAACTTCTGTACTTCTGTACTTCTCAACTTCTCGACTTTCTTCCGGTCTCATAAGCGCGACGATCTCGTCCAGCCAGAACCGCCGCCCGCCGTTGGTCTTCGGCCGCAGGTGATCGTGGTCCTCGGGGATCGCGCCCGTGACACGGAGACGGAACGCGCGCGCCGTGACAGGCTCGTCGAACACGAAATAATTCGGCCACAGCGTGACGGGATAGCCGAGCCGGATGCCGCTGAAACTCTTGACGGGCCGCCAGTCGCGCTCCGTCGCACTGCGCGGGTGGGTGCCGGGGGGGCCCGCGTACGCGTCAATCCCCACGGCGGAGAAGGCGGTCGTGATGCCCACAAGCGCGTCGAGCGTCACGGCCTCCGGCCACACCAGCACGATCGGCTCGGGGGCCCCCTCGGACAGGACGGCACGGGCGGCGTTGGTGCTGACGGGGAGGTTGCTCCACGCGCCCCACCCCCACCGCCTCATGTCGTTCAGGCGCGACGCGTTCTGCTGGTTCGCGGCCGTGATGACCTGCGCGTAGGGGGCGACGTTGATGAAGCGTTCCGGGAGGACCAGCACGCCGCCGATCCACCCCTGCGGGTTGCTGTCGGAGGGGTGCGCGGTGTGCGTGAAGCGCAACGCCCGCGTCCGCGTGCCGGGGGGGAGGGTCCAGACGCCGAACTCCTTCTCCGCGACGGGCCCCCCCGTGACGTTCCCCTGGAGGTCGAGACGCTGCGCGGGGAGCCAGTCGCCCTCATTGTCGAGGCGGCCGGGATAGGGGGCCCCCGGCTTCAGCACGCTAAGCACCCCCCCCCCCGACACAAGCACCGTCTCCGCCGCGACGGGGGCCGTGAAACCGCACCGCAGGTGACGGGGCCCCGGGTTCTTGCTCCAGCCGAACGCCAGCCCCGCCCACGAGATATGCTGCGCCGACGTGCTCCACACGATCGTCTCGAGGTTGACCTTCGGGTTCGCGTTGGTCACGGGCGTCTCGGCCCCCTCCAGCCACACCGCAAACGTCGCGTTATCCAAGACCTCCGCGCTGACGGGCGTCCCCGCCATGAACTGCGGGTTTTTCATCTCCACCGCCCCGCCCAGCATCGCGAGCGACGCACCGATCACAGCAACACAAACCAACTGACGCATAATAACCCTTTCCGATTAAAATGGGAAAAAGAATAGCGTAGGAAAGTTCCGCACCAAAGTCAATGCCGTTCGTGTTTTTCTCGCGTTCCCAATTCGCTGTCACTTCTTGCTTGTCTTTTCGCACAAAAAAGAGTTTAATATTTCTTTTTGGCATTTTCAGCGAGGATGAAATCTCATGTATAAATTGTGGCGTGTTTGTTTCGTGTTGGTTTTTGTGATGTCAGCGGTGGTGTCCAACGCTCAGACGGTGAAGAGCGTGATTGTCCGGACGTTGGACACGTTCGGCACGGATGCGGCGGCAGATGTGTTGCAGTACTGTAGCGTGAAGGCGGGGGAAGCGTTTTCGCCAGAAGCGGCATCGAGGGATGTCAAGGCGCTGCTCGACACGGGACGTTTCGCGTATGTGGGGGTCCTGAACGACACCGCCAATGGAGAGTTCACTGTCATTTATGAGATTGAGCGCCGTCATCTCTTCCAAGAGCCGCTTGCCATCGTTTACACCAACTCGGCGACCGAGACCGTTGGGCGCGGGTCCCTGAAGGAGAGCAAGCTGCGGAAGGTCTCGGATCTGAAAAGCGGGGAGCCGATTGACGAGCGGATCCTGGCGACGCGGGCGGCGAAAATCCGCGATGAGTATCGGAAATATTATTTCAGGAATGTGCAGGTCGGATGGAGGTTGGAGCCGATCAAGGGGAGCGCGGGCTTCGCGCACGTGACGTTCGTCGTCGAGGAGGGGGAGCGTCAGAAAATCAAGGATTTCACGTTTACGAACAACACGTCCATCTCGGCGCCGGAGCTGCGCTCCGCGTTCGGGGAGTACCCGTGGTGGAACCCGCGCGGCTGGTTTACGGACACGCCGATCTCGAGCATGGACCTGGAGGTGGCGCGGCAGAAGGTGGAGGACGCTTACCGCGACAGGGGGTTCCTTGACGCGCGCGTGGATTTCCCGGAGATCGAACGGGTCGGCGAAGGGAAGATCAACGTGGTGTTCAACGTGACGGAGGGCGACAGCTACACGGTCGAGTCCGTCGCGGTACGCGGGGTAACGCTGTTTCCGGACGGGGATGTGCAGGGCAGCGCGCGGCTGGAGACGGATATGCTGTGCGGGCAGAAGGCGATTGATGACGCGGCAAAGGGCATCCGCGACTATTACGGCTCGCGCGGGTATTCGGATACGGCGGTGCGCCCGTTCGTCGAGACGGTGCCGGGGCAGCCCGGGCGCGCGGTAATCACGTTCGACGTGCGCGAGGGGCAGTTGACGTACATCCGTAAGGTCGTCATCCGCGGCAACAACACGACCAAGGACAAGGTTATGCGCCGCGAGATTCTGACGTTGCCCTCGGACACCGTCCCCATAGACCAACTTGCCATCGAGCGCAGTGAGAACCGCCTGAAGAACATGGGGTATTTCGCGGAGGTCCGCAGCTACACGGAGAACGAGGAGAACAGGCCGGAGGGCGGCGTGTACCGCGACCTCGTGTATGACGTGAAGGAGAAGCGCACGGGTAACGCGCTGATTGGCGCGGGGTTCTCGTCCCTTGACCAAGGGGTGTTGTTCGCAGAAATTTCGGAGAGCAACTTTGACATCCTGAACTGGCCCAACCTCAAGGGCGGCGGGCAGAAGGCGCGCGCGGGCATCGAGATCGGCATGCGCAACCAGGCAGGGGAAATCTCCTGGCGCGAACCGTGGTTCCTGGACCGCCCGATCTGGCTGGACGTAGACCTCTACTACCGGCAGTTGTGGTACCGGGAGTACGACGTGACGCGGCTGGGCGCAAGTGTCGGCCTGTCGTACCCGATGAAGATCGGCAACCTGAAGGCCGGCCGCCTGGGCATGTCGTACACGCTGGAGCAGGTTGACATGAAGAGTGTGGACAACGGCAACTGGTACACGAAGGACGGCCTGAGCCTCGTGTCGGGAGGCGACGGCCTCGGCGGCGGTTGGGGCGACTGGACGGGTGGCGTGGGTGACGAAAGCCGTTACTTCAAGTGGCAGAAGGAGGAGTACGGCGGGAACGTGAACAGCGTGGGCCGCCTCTACTGGGAGCGTGACGAGCGTGACCGGGTGTTGATACCGACGCGCGGCTATCGCGCGTTCGTGTTCGGCGACCTGGCGGAGGGGGGGATCGGCGACAACCAGTTCTACCGGATGGGCGCGAACTACCGCCACTGGTTCCCGATGCCGTGGGGTCAGCATGTGCTGAGCCTGCGCGGGCGCCTGGAGACGGTCGAGGCGTATGAGGGCGAGTTGCCGATTTACGAGAAGCTGTTCCTCGGCGGACCCCGCACGGTGCGCGGCGTGAAGTACCGCGACATCGGGCCCAAGGCGTTCAGCGCGCCGGGGGTCAGTGACCACCATGTGCCCCTCGGCGGGCAGACGTTGGCACTGGGCACGGCGGAATACACGGTCCCCCTCTTCAAGGCGGTGCGCCTCGCGGCGTTCATGGATGCGGGGGCGCTGGGTGAGGATGCGTTCGGCGGCAGCATGTCCAGCTTCTGCGTGTCGGCGGGCATCGGGCTTCGCATTGATCTCCCCAATTTCCCGATCCGCTTCGACATCGCACGCCCGTTCAAGCGGGACGACAGCTACACCGAGAGGGAGTTCTTCTCGTTCACAATCGGGTTTGACTAAGGTAACTAACAGAAAGGACACACGATGAAAAAGGCAGGCATGATGTTGGCCGTCGCGCTGGCAGCAATGACGGGTATCGCGCAGGAGAAGACGGTGGTCGTGAACATGATTGATCTCGTCCGCTTCCACCCGCGCCGAGAGCAGGACCGCAAGCGGATGGAGGACAGGGAGAAGGAGTATCAGGCGCAACTCGACAAGAAACGCAACCGCTTCGAGGAACTCCGTGAGGATTATGAGAAGCTGGCGAAGGAGGCCCGCAATCCCGCATTGAGCGAGAAAGCGCGTAACGAGAAGGAGGAGCAAGTCACCAAGCAACGCAACGTGCTGGCGGAGTTTGACCAGGATCTGCGCAAGGAGCTTCAGGATCTTCAGCGCAAGCTGGCCGACTTGGACACGGAACTCCTGCGCATCGTCACGGACGACATCCGCGAGGCGGTCACGAAATACGCGAAGGACAACAAGATCGCCATCATCATGGACGGCTCCACGCTGGCGTATTTCGACCTCAAGCTGGACATGACCGACGAGGTCCTCAAGAAGATGGGCGTTGACCCGCAGAAGGCCAGGAAAGAAGCCGAGGCGGGCGCGAAATAAACCATGCCCCTGCGTGCGCAAGAGATTGCGGAGAAACTGTCCGGCCAGCTCGACGGCGACGGCACGGTCGAGATTGTCGCGATGGCGAACCTCGGCGATGCCCGGGGAGGAGATATCAGTTTTTTCACGGACTCCACGTACGCCAGGCAGCTTGCCACGACGCACGCGAGCGCGGTCCTGGTGCCGCGCAATTGGCGCGGCGAATGCCCAGCACAGGCAATCATCCGCCTGGACAATCCGAACGCGGCGTTCGCGCAGGTGGGGGCGTGGTTCGCACCCGCGCCTGTCGTGCGTGCCCCGGGAATCCACCCGACCGCCATCATCAGCCCCGGCGTGAGACTGGGGAAGGGGGGGCATGTCGGGGCATGGACGGTGATCGAGGGTGACACCGTCATCGGCGACAACTGCATCATCGAGGCCCAGGTCTTCATCGGCCCGCAGGTGAGACTGGGGAACGGTTGCCACGTCTATCCGCAAGTCACCATCCGCGAAGGCAGTATCATCGGGCACCGCGCAATCCTGCATTCCGGCGTCCGCATCGGCGGCGACGGCTACGGCTTCAACCCCGTGCAGAACGCGGACGGCTCGATCACGATTGAGAAAATCCCGCAGATCGGCATCGTCGAGATCGGCGACGACGTGGAAATCGGCTGTAACACCACGATTGACCGTGCGCGCTTCGGCCGTACACGCATCGGGAACAACGTCAAGATTGATAACCTCGTCCAGATCGGGCACAACGTGCAGATCGGCGACGACAGCGGCATCATCGCCCAGGCGGGTGTCGCGGGTAGCACACGCATCGGCACGGGATGCCTCATCTGGGCACAAGCCGGGATTTCGGGGCACCTCACCATCGGCGACCGTGCCCAGGTAGGTCCCGCCAGCGGCCTCTCCAAGAGCATCCCACCCGGCGAATATTACATCGGCCTCCCCGCCTGCCCGAAACGCGAGTTCGCTGCCCAACTCCTCGCCCCCCGCCAAATCGGGAAACTGAAAGACAGGCTCGATAAGTTGGAAGCGACGTTGCGTCAAGACGACGTAACGTAAGGTCAGCACGCAGATTTTTTTTTCGCGGCTCGACTGCTGTTTGCCCTGTACATCGGCATGGAAAATGGTATACTCAAAAATGTTCACATAGGAGGATGTCATGAGAAGACTTGTGTTTGTTGTTTCGGTTACGGTTTTGGCGGGCATGTGCAGGGCAGGATCAATCACCTGGAAGGGGGCGTGGGAAATCAAGGGTGATAAGGGCGTGCGCACGGAAGGGAAGCTGCTCTATGCGTACACGGCGTCGGGCGCGGAGGTGACGGTCAATGGCGTGCCGTTCAAAGGGGCGACAGGTGCGGACGTCGCAGTGTCCGCGCGCGGACGCGACACGGGGTCGTTCGGCAACGACACCAAGACCTCGGATGCGCTCTCCCCGGCGTTCAGGGACATGCTCAAGGGCGCGCTCTGGCAGGATAACCAACCGGCGACCGTGACGCTGAAACAGCTCTCGCCGGGCAAGCATTACCTCGTACAGCTTTGGATCAGTGACAGCCGCGCGTTGGCGAACGGCAGGAGCGCGTCGCTGGACAATGGCAAGACCGTGCTGACCCACAACCGTGGCACGGAGGGGACCCCGGGGTCTTATGCGCTGGGCGTGTTCACAGCGGAGGGCAATGAGCAGACGTTCACCGTGAAGGGCAACATCTCTTCGCAGATCAACGCGATTCAGGTGCGCGAGCTCGCGAACGGCAACGTTGACCTGGCGATGGCGGGCGAGAGTGCGGTTAATTTGGCTGAGACGGAGAAACGGCGCCAGGCCGGCACCGTGTCCGTCCCTCAGGCGATCAACCCGGCGGCGGCGGAGCGGGCGATCGCGTTCCTCGCGCAGCAGCACCCGGACCGCTATGACGCGAAGAAGGCCCGCGCCGCGCTGGAGGCGTACCGCGCGGAGGAGGCGTTCGTGAAGGGCATCTCCCCTACGTCGCCGTCGGCGGACATCGCCAAGGCGGAGAAGCTGATCGGCGACGTCAACGCGGCGTTGCTGGCGAACCCGCTGCTGGACGCGGACCGCGTCGTGTATGTGCGGCGCATCGTCGGGGCGAACGCGCGCACGATGCGTGAGCAGGGGTGGGGGGCCATCGCGCTCAACAGCTACATCCACTCGGCGGCGCGGAAGGACAAGTGGACGACCGAGATCGTGGAGCTCTCCAACCTGCGCGGCGAAAAGAAGGAGCGCGTGATCCGTCGTTTCGAGGGGCCCCTCATCCGCGACATCAAGCTGACGTATGACGCGAAGAGCATCTACTACACGGGCGTGGATGCGAACAACCGTTTCGCGGTCTATTCGCTGCCGCTGTCGGGGGAGGGGGAGCCGGTCACGATCTCGCCCACGGGCTACCCGGACGTGGAGTGGTTCGACGCGCTCCAGTTGCCGGACGGTCGTTACGTCATGCTCTCGACCGCGTCGTGGCAGGGGTTGCCGTGCGAGAGCGGTTCGCGCCCGATGGCGGTGCTGTATCAGGTGGACCCGGGCGCGAAGTCGAACGCCGTGCGCCAGCTCACGTTCGAGCAGGACAGCAACTACACGCCCTCGATGATGAACGACGGGCGCATCGTCTACACGCGTTGGGAATACTCGGACATCCCGCATTACTTCTCGCGCATCCTTTTCTCGATGAACCCCGACGGCACCTCCCAGCTCGCGCTGTGGGGGTCCGGCTCGTACTTCCCCACGTGCCTCTTCCAAGTCCGCGCCATCCCGGGCGAGACGAGCAAGCTCATCGGCACCATCAGCGGTCACCACGATGTCGCGGAGATCGGGCGGCTCGTCATCCTCGACCCCTCCCTCGGCCGCAAGGTGCCGTTCAAGCCCGTCCTCACCGGCAAGGCGTGGGGACCCGAGGGCACGACCATCCGCATCCAGACCGAGCGCCTCCCGCCGGAGCGCACGGGCCTCATCCAAGAGATCCCCGGCTTCGGCGAGTGGGTCGAGACCGACGTGTGCGATGCCCAGGCCGGAAACCAGCACGACCGCGGCCGCCCGTTCTTCGCCTACCCCCACCCCCTAAGCGCGAACTTCCACCTCACCACCGCCAAGCCCAAGAACGGGCTCTGGGGCATCTACCTCGTGGACACGTTCGACAACATCACCCTCCTCCGCGAGCAGCCCGACAGCGCATTGCTCGAACCCCTCCTCGTTGAGCCACGCACCCCCCCCCGCACCATCCCCGACCGCATCACCCCCGGGTCCGACAAAGCCAGCGTGCATATCGCCGACATCTACATGGGCCCCGGGCTCAAGGGCGTCCCGCGCGGCACGGTCAAGGCCCTGCGCATCTTCGCCTACCACTTCAACTACATGAAATCCGGCGGCCACGAGTCCGTCGGCTTCCAGTCGGGCTGGGACATCAAGCGTATCCTCGGCACGGTGGAGGTCGAGGAGGACGGGTCGGCATGCTTCGAGATCCCCGCGAACACCGCCATCTCCATCCAGCCGCTCGACGCGGACGGCGCGGCGCTCCAGCTCATGCGCTCGTGGCTCGTCGGGATGCCCGGTGAGCGCGTCTCCTGTACGGGGTGCCACGAGGACAACCGGATGTCCCTCCCCCCCACCGGCATCGCGCTCGCCGAACGCAGGGCCCCCCAGCAGATCAAGCCCTGGCTCGGCCCCCCCCGCGCCATGACCTTCTCCCTCGACGTCTGGCCACAGGTCCAGAAATACTGCATCGGGTGCCACGACGACAAGCACGTGCGCAAGATGACCAACCCCCGTCAGGCCTACGAGTCCATCCACCCCTACCTGCGCCGCCCCGGGCCCGAGGGCGAGCTGGACATGTACCCCCCCATGGACTTCCACGTCTCCACCTCCCCCCTCTTCCAGATGCTCCGCAAGGGCCACCACAACGTCGCGCCCGACGCCGAGTTTTACGAACGCCTCGCCGCGTGGACGGATATGAATTGCCCGTGGCGCGGCAAGTGGGACCCCCCCGAATGGGAGAAGTGGAACCAGCGCACACGCCGCATCGAGCTTGCCACCGAATTCGCCGGGATCCCCCTCGACGCCGAGGCCGAGTACGACAACGCCGTCGCCCTCCTCGGCAACAAGCCCGTCGAGTTCATCCCCCCCCCCCCCTCGGGGGGGCGCCGCCCCCCCGCGCCCCCCAAACAGAAGCCACCCCCCTTCAACCCCCGACCCCCA
>Ga0099364_10010430_pt1 | contig 12775 bp, 9 predicted proteins | sample TergutTh196P3_FD_73070 | JGI IMG/M metagenome (GOLD analysis project Ga0099364, IMG submission 73070) | Microcerotermes parvus P3 segment gut microbial communities from Pointe-Noire, Republic of the Congo - Th196 P3 | ecosystem: Host-associated > Arthropoda: Insects > Digestive system > Gut ... | reverse complement strand
TCATAATCGACGTGTAGAGTAAAAGGCGCAGACCGCCGCCGCAAATCTCCATAACGGTCAAACATAAGATTTGGATTACTATGCGGCAAACGTGATTGATGGAAGTAACTGCGAAAATCGGGTACTTTTGTTTCTACCTCCTGCACAAACGGCCAAGGCGGTTTCCAGCCGCTCACATCCTTTCTCACAAAGGGATAGTGTGTATGCGTTCCGTGATCGACATGACAGTGCCGTTCATGATAGTTATACTTCTGCGGAATACCTCGCCCGTCAAATGCACCATGATAGATCAACTCCCGCCGCCAGAAAATCACACATTCAAATTCGTCAACCTGAAAGCCGATGTAATCCTTCCAATGCGGTTTAGGAAACATGTCCTTTGGCCACCCCATACAAGAATCAGAAAAAGTCCTATTATATGGCCGCCAAGGGATATAATTCGCCGCAGTGAACTTGTGTTGAAACTCATCGTCACCGAAGGGCAGTACCATAATATCGCCTGCCTGCGTTACTACCCAGAGGTCGCAGTTTTCGGTCAGAAAATACTCTCCCCGTTGATCAGGACAACAATCCTGACAATGCACATCCGTTCCCGTCTGTACCGCTTGGAGCACAGTTTCGTAACCATTCAACTGAAATCCCATTTTTTGCGGCAAGTATTGTTTCAGCCGTTCGGGTATTTCAAACTTCGGCGGTAAATGTTCAGGTGTCTCCATTGATTTGTGTAAGCGGATCAGTAAGTGCTGTACAGGAAATGGCACATACGGTTGGTGAAAGTGATAGATGCCATTCATTCATACGGACGAGTTGCATAGCAGGTTGGAATCCTACGGGAGCGCATTCATCCTCTTCGGTATTATAATAGCATGAGGCCTGACGGGTTCGTACCGCTCCGCCGGCACGTAATGTTGCCAGTTCAAATAACATCGGATACCGCCGTCCTTTGGTATCTGTGTTGATAAAACATCCCCGTACACGCAGTGCACTACAATCATTACAGATACCAAGGGTATTGACAAGATCAGGAGTACAACGGTCATTTTGTAATTTCAAGAACACGGCTTCAAAGTCGGGCGGTTCGGGCGGTTCGGGGTTTTGGGAGTTGAGTTCCATCCACTGCCACATTGCCGGATCGCCCGTTGCGGCAGCATCTGCCCATTGCGGTTCAACCTTCATCACTGTTACTTCTGCCTGCCCTTCTATTTGTGTGGTAAAAGATGTAAGAAGTGAGACTTCATAATAGGTAAAACCCATTTCCCTTTCACCGTCATGCAGTACAGTTGTTTTTTCATGAATTTGGACTCTGTTTCCTTCGATGAGTAACTCTGACCAGTCGAGGTTGTAACACACAGCATAATCGTAATCGAGTTGTGCTTGTTTCGGGTCGGTCGTCATTCCCCAACATGGAGACTCCTCTTCTTGCATTGCCCGAATATGATCGGACACTTGCGGCATGTTATACGAATGCAAAAAATAGTATTGGAAATTTGTGTTGTAATCATTATTGGGAAACAGGGTACTATCGGAATGAATCCATTCGACGTTTTCGGAAGTCTTGCCGTTCCATCGCAGGACGAATCGTCCGCTTCCTGTGCGCGGTTCACGGGCTTTGAGATAAACTGCTTTTTTCTCTCCTGTTTCTTCGTCTTCGATTTCGAGCGGCACTCCCTGTTCATCTAATATGCGTATTGGTCGATATGTTTTACCGGCCAATCTGATCGTTCCCATACATCGGGCGGCATTCCCTTCGGGTGTCTCCGCCCTTGCAAAGGGATCGGGAGCAATATGCCGAAATAAAGGACGACGGCAGGGTTCAACGATCACCGCATACTCGCCAGGAGGGGTAGGGACGTTTTCTGCCGCCGTACTAAACCCTAAGAGTACATCTACTACATGCAGTCCGAGCACTGCACCACGCGGCATCGACTGCTGAATGATACGTATATTTCCCGACTCCGCCGACCGCAACAGTCCCGTATGGCCGGGGACAATCTCCGCAAACTCATGAGTGCTTTCACGAATGTCCACCAAACAGGGCACAATCCCCATGACGGCCGCTTTACCAATCTCGCCCGGATACATCGAAGTCAGAGTTATCGCCGGAGCCCATGAGTCCGCGATCATCGGAGCATCAGAAGGAATCAAGCCCTCGTAGATAATCCCGTGATTCAATACAAAGTTTTTGATTTCGGTTTCGTCTCCCACTCTGCCAGGTTCGCCGTCTTGTCCAGTTGGACGGCACAGACTCACTACCGAAAGACGGGGCAAATAGTTACCGGTCGCATTTCTCACACCCATGGCCACTTGTCCTGTGAGAACGTTGTTGTTTCCCGGCACGGCATTGTGTCCGGCTCGACGAGCGCACGCCGCAAGATTGACTTCTCTTGCCACAGCGTTATTCCACTGATGATCCGGGTGCCTTTCCCCTCTTTGAAAATTGTCTCTAATCATTTAGCCAAGTCCTAAATAGTTCAAATTCGAAGAACCATACATCTGTGCAACGTTAACCTGCGTTGTAACAGTTCTTTGCGGTTCTCCCGGCCCGCTTATCAATGCTGTTGACATCCACATATATTCATGACCGGCTTTGTTAATGCCGGAAATACCGTCAAAGGTAAAATCAGGCGGCATGTTTGGTTCATAGACAAATTGATGCGTGAGCGTTGTCACATCGAATTCTAAACTATCTATTGTGTTTGAACCTTCGTCCATCTCAGCCCCCAAATAAAAAATTTCTCCGGGTGCAAAATCTCGAAACGGTGCCGAATTGTACGTTTTTGCCATTGAGTAAAGTGTCTTCATAAACTGACTTGTTACTAAACGAGTTAGAATTTGTTGTTTTGCCGTCATTGTCCATTCGGGAGAATAACAGTCCACTCCGTCGTATGTATTTGTTGCAGCATTGTAATTTACGCCGATATGCGGAACAACAGGCAGCCCGGGACGCGAATAGTGCCGTTGCGGAAACATCGGATAAGCAACCTTTCGGGTGCCGCCCGTTTGTTTGTGCGACCATCTTACAGGTTGTACGATATAGTTGAGCATTTTGGGATTGAATGCCCATTGTATCTCTCCTCTATAGACCGGGTAATCGTTTTTAGTCGTGTTTGCCGATATTTTAGAAACCCATAGACGTATCGTTCCATTGTGAGTTGGGTAGTCGATAATGTACTGCAACATGGCGAACGCATGTAGAGCAGCGTAGGCTTCCGTTTGGTGCATCTCTTGCGTTGGATTTTGATGGTTGTCTCCCTTCTTTCGTAAAATATACTTTCGTGTCAGCGACAGCGAGCTGGGACTGCCCTTACTCGACTCCACTCCGCCGTCGTACATTTCTTGAATCCACACACCCTCTATAATTGCGCTTCTTTGTGCATGCTCATCCATTGTTTAATCCTGTGTGTTTACGTTGTCGAGAATATCTTCCAAAAGTCCTGTCTGTATTTTCATTTCGTCCAGTTGCGGGTCACGTTCGATACCGCCCCGCATAATGTCGTAAGCGGAGAACGAACCACCGCCGAAGGTTGCATTGAAAATCCTGTCCAGCGAGACCGGATCGAGTCCGTAACGGGAGAGTTGCATTTGAGCACCGCCGAGTTTTTTGAGTTCTGATTCCATCATGGCTGCCTCGCGTTTGGCTTCGTTCATTCCGGCAACAATTCTGTCCCTTTCAGTAAGTTCGGCGGGTTCTCTCCGTTCAGCGGGTTCGGCTTGTGGAGCGAGGACTCCCCTTCTTTCTTCATTCTCAATCTGTTTTAGTTCCTGTTCATAGCTTTCGATTTCCTCAAAGAGCTGCTTCAACGCTTCATTCCGGCTTTGTCGGAACCTAAATTGATATTCTGACTCATCTGTACCGATAATTTCCTCAATTTGTTCTTTCACGGCTTGTATCCGTGTTGCTGTATCATGCTTTCTCTTATAGTTTGGGTCTATTTCCTCAAGCCTCTTTTCTGCTTCTCTTATATCCTCAAATGCTTGCTGTAGTTCTTTTTCGCCCTCTGTGGGAAAGTATCTTTGCGCCGCAAACTGAAATTCTCTGAATAGCCTCGTTCTCTCATCTTCGGCGGCAAACATTTCGGCTTCTCTGATTCGATGTTCTTCAGCGGCTTGTTCATAGGCGGTGTGCAAATCTATAAACTCACCCTGTATCTTCTCTGCTTCCCGCATCCACGCTTCACGCTCCTCGGTCATACGTTCGTCGTCGAATAGGCCGTCAGTGTTGTATAAATAGTTTTCCTCGTGAGGTTTTAATATATCGAAAAGGAAGTTTTGATAGTCTTGATACGCCTTTTCCTCTTCTGCACGGGCGTTCTCCATTCTTTCCTTGGCGCGTTGTTCCATTGCGTCGGCTACATCCACTTCCGTTGCCGCTCTGTCGCGTTGATTCAGTGCGTTTACTTCGTGCTCGCGGATTCTTATTCCTGCTGCTCTATAAGGATCAAAAGCACCTATCAAAGCATGTTTCTCCCATTCTTTATCTGCTTCAATCAATGCCGCTCTTGCCGCATCCGCTTTTTGCATTTCTGCAAGATATTCATTTTCGACTATTGATCTCTGTTGACGAGCGTTCTCCCATTTCTGATATTCCGCAGCATGATATTGGTAGGCATGGAGAAAACTATTTAAGGCTTCGTTTCTTTGTGCGTCGGATTCTGCCCAGACATCTCGCATGGGAGTCGAACGGTCTTGTCCTGCCCATTCTTTCATCAATTCATTTCTTTTCTCACGGGCTCCTTTTTCTGCTTCTTGAAGTGTCCGCCATCTTTCTGCCGCTTGATTGTATTCGTCCTGTGCTTGCTCCAGTTCGGAATAGTCTCTTGTCCATATTCCGCTTTCTCGCTCTCGATCAATCTGAGCACCCGCCTCAAGCAACCGCTTCTGTGCCTCTTGCTTGTCCTGTTCGGCTTTCTCTAATTCCTCGGCACGTTTTCGCCGCTCGGACACATCGGGCTGCTCCCCTCGCTCCTGCTCGGCTGGGCCGGCTTTCTCTCTTTCTTCTGCATGGATTCGCTCTCCATTTCTTAACGGATTCGCCTTCTCCCACTCTAAAAATTCTTGACGCAGTTTTTCCTGCTCCGCTTTTCGTTTGGCAATTTCGTCCTGTAAGCATTCCGCCCGGCTGTTGCGGCGGGCTATTTCTGCCATCGCCTCGGCGGATTCCCTGTGCATACCGCCGCGTGTGTTTTGTACATAGAAGTCGGCAAGCAACTCGTCGAACCGCCTCTGATCTTCTTTATCTGCAAAAGAGCCTTTGCCCTCGTGAAACTTCTTAGCAAAGTCGGCGAGTGTTTGCGACCGATTGACATCTTCTTCGGAATATTTGTCCGGGTTCTCTTCTTGCAATTTTTTAATTTCGTCGGCACGTTTTTGGAAAAAGTCGGCTTTTTCGACGGCATGCTGTCCATGTCTGGTCATTCCTTTTCGGCCTCGTCTATACTCATCGATGATACGGTTCTGTTCGTCCAACTCTTTGTGTAGTTTTTCTCTTGCTTCACCGCCGATGCCCAGCCGGTACATTCTGTCCAGTTCTTTTTCGATCTCGCCTTTCCTCTTCTCGGCGGCGACTTCTGTCTCAGATTTGCCCTGAAGTTTCTCCGCTTCTTTTTCTCTTTGGATTCTATCTACCGTATTCCCATCCTTTTTATTCAGGTCATTTTGAAAGGATTTGAGAACATCTGTTAAATTGTCAATTCCTTGTACGAGTTCCCAGAGTTTATTCTTATTGAACTCATCGGGTATATCTTGTAGTTTGACACCTTGCTCTATAAGTTCGGCACGCTTTTTCGCAAGTTCATCATTCTCTTTGAGCAGGTTGGCAAGTTCTTCGGGCTTGACACCAAAATGCGTTTCAAACAGTTTGAGCGTCTCCGCATCGTTGTTTTCGAGTGCCTTTTTGAGTTCGTTTTGTATGCTGGCGAAGGCAAGTTTGGCAGAGAGTATGTTCCCCTCTGCTATCGATTTTTTTAACGCCTCTAATGCTTGTGATATGGCGGCTTGTAGTTTATTGGTGAAGTCGGCGAGTTGGTCTATCTTGGGCAGTTCATTGTCCATTAGATTAATGAACAATTTGTAATCCTCGTTTTTTCGAATTTCTATAAGTTCAGCATCTTTTTTCTGATATTGACGTTTTAAGATTGAGTGATTTCTCCTGTCTTCGTCAGACCAAACATGTTTGTTTTGGATTGCTTTCATTTTTTCAAACAAGTCGTTCACTTCCACACGAAGCGGTACTACGATGTTTTCGTGGATTTTTTTACCCGATTCGAATTTGTCAATATCGTCAGGTTGGTGCTTTGCAAGAAAAGCACGGACGCGTTCTTCGGTTACTTCATATCTGATGGCTCTTGCTTGTTTTTGTGCTTCCCTTACTTCTGGATTATTTTCACCTTTTATATGCGGCAAGGCTACGTCGCTAATCGCTTTCATCATATTACGTAGTGCGTTTGTCCCTGCCTTTCCGAGGAAACCCGATTCTGCGATGATGCCCATGAATTGCAAAGCAATCACTTTTACTTCCGCCATGATGATTCGGAACTCTTGCTGGAAGTACGTCCAGAAGTCTATGAACGACTCCCCTATTCCCTGAAACATCTCTGTTAGAATACTGCCGAACCACGTCATGACTTTGGGCAGTTCGCTTATTATGTGAACGAGCAGATTCCGTGCAAACTGTTCTAAGTCGATTAGTTGATTAAACGCTTCCCTCTTGATCATGTTCATTGCTAACTCGACTTCACCGGCTTGCAACGCCTTTACGACTTTTTTGTACGTTGCGTACATCTGCTCGAAAGCGGACGTGACGGACTTTCTCCATGCGTCGATAGCGGGTTTGCTGTCATTGAAGTATTTTTGCATTCCGCTAAATATCTTTCCGAGTGCTGTCCCAATGGCAGTAAGCGAACCGAGCAACGTTGTACCGAGAGCCGACGCAACGTTCTTCGCCATTTCAAAGAATGCAACCGCTAACCCTTGCACCGCTTTAATCACACCGGCAATGACGGCTTTGAGTAAAGACCATGCCGACCAGAGCATAGCCCCGGCTAGAATAAGCGGAAGCAAGGCGGTTCCCAATGAGAGCAAGGCTTTTCCGATTCCACTGATAATAGTGAGTATCATTGTGCCTGCCGCCTTCAATTTTTCCGCCGCTAGTTCTGCAAAGGAGGATGTAACACTAACAACTGTGCTTTTGACTTTTGCAAGAGTGTCCGCCAAACGAGAAAAAATAGTAGTTGTTTTTGCAAGGGTAACTCCTGTATTTGTTACTGTTTCGGAAACATTAACAAAACTTGCGGCAAAACTACTACCAACAGTGGCAGTGGTAGCGGCACCATTAGCAAAACGAGTTAATGCTTGGAAAGCATGTCCCGTACTATTGACAAATCCTGTAACTGTTTCGGTAGTGGACGCAAGGGTTACGCCGACGTTTCCAGCAACTACGGATACGGCTGACATTCCTTTTACAAAATCAATGACTGTTCCAGATGCTTTTGACACAATCACAGGCACGGCAGAGACAGATTCTGTCATGTTCGATATTGTTCGTACCGAAGATGCGGCTACACTACCCATTCCCGCAACAGTGGACGTAAACTCGGCACCCGATTTTGTAAACTCTGTAACAATAGTGGCAGTGGACGCTACGACATTTCCGACTTTCGATACTGCCTTTGCTGTGTCTACCGCAACATCCGCCGTTGTAGCAAACATCTTGACACCAAGATTCCACATTTCGGCGACGGTCGTGAATACAGATTTCATTATGCTTCCCAACCCAGCCGCTAATTTCATTAGCATCGCCACTGTTCCCACCATCCCCGCCGTTGCAATCGCGGCAATCGACAGCATTCCCGCCAGACTCTGCATAATCGCCGCAGTCGTTTGTACCGTACTGGCAAGCACCATGATCGCCGTCGTGAAAATGCCCGTCAAACTCGTCGCTCCGACTATCGCCATCGACATCGCACTGATTCCGGCAGTGACCGCACCGACGACCGGTGTCATGATAGTCGCCACCGTCGATAATGCCTTGCCCAACGCAAGCGTCGCCGCTCCCGCCGCAAGCAACGGAGGAATCATTAGACCAACCTGAACAATCAAATCCTTGTTTTCGTTAATCCACTTGCCCGAAGCACGAATCACATCCGTTATCGAATCCAAAATGACACGGATCGGCTTCACCATCGCCTCGCCGAATCCGATTTGCGTATCCTGAATCGCTGATACAAACGCCTTCCACGAACCCCAGAGCGAGTCCCGCATGGTGTCCGCCATCTGCTTGGTGGCACCGTCGTTGTCCCATATCACATCTTGTTTCTCTCTTCGTGCGGCTCGCCCTTGACCAATCAGCGATAGCATGGCGTTTCCGCCTCGTTTGCCGAAAATCTGCGACATCAGTTCTACCTGCTTTGTACCCGAAAAACGATTGAGCGACCGTTCTAAATCATCGACAATATCAAAGAACGGGCGGAACTCTCCTCGTGCATCAGCGATTCTTACGCCTAAAATATCCTCTATTTTTCGGCGTTTCGCTGGCGTAACCATGTTGATGATTGCTTCACGAAGATTCGTACCGGCAGTGTTCGCTTTGATACCAACTTGGGCAAGCAACGCTAATGCCGTCGCCATGTCTTCAAGAGGATACTTGGCTGTATTAGCAACGGAAGCAAGATACTTGAACGACGTTCCCATCTTTTCGACGGTCGTGTTCGAGTTCGTCGCTGTCATCGCAAGTATATCAGCAACCTTCTGTGTCGCCCTGCCAGTGTATCCAAAAGCAAGCCCGATGTCCGTTACGATGTCCGCCGTCAATCCTAAATCCATCTGGGCGGCGGTCGCAAGGTCAAGCACGACCGGCAACACGTCAATCGCATCCCGTGCTTTCAATCCTGCCATCGCAAGATACGCCATTCCCTCCGCCGCTTGTGCAGTGGTGTATTGCGTGGTGCGTCCCAATTCTCTGACAATGTCGGTCATATCTTGGAACACCGCTCCCGTCGCACCGGTCAAGGCTTTCACTCGTGCCATCTGCCGCTCGTATTCCATGAACACGGACATCGATTGAACGCCGACTCCGCCGGCAAGCATTCCGCCGAACAGCGTCTTCGTTCCCAGCGACGACATCGCTTTGCCTGTCTTGTCGATTGCCTTCGGAATTGCGTTCAGTGTGGTCGTCAAAACTTTTTCCGTCGCCTTGACCGACGTTTGGATTCCTTTGGAGACTTTGTTCACTGTGTTGGCAATGGTCGTCAACGAGGTGCGTATCGCCGTCGCACTGTGTCCGTAAGTGATGTTAGAAATAGACGCAACGGTAGAGAGGGACATGGCGAACGCTCTGGTTTTGTTCGCCACCCTGTCTAAACCTTGCTCGACGAGATGTCCTCCTTTGAGGTACAACTCGACGAATGCTCCGCCTGCTCTAATATCGCTTGCTGATGCCATTGTCTATCTCATTGTCTTTTTTACGTCTGCCTCAAATGCGTCAAAATCGTCGAGTCCCGCTTCGTTCTCTTTGTCCTCTTTTTCCTTTCTGCGGACGGGATTGAGGTCGTCCAGTTTCGGTATGCGTTTGGGACGGCTCAAGCCGGTACACAGCAACGTCTGTTGTAAAGCGGCATTTCTGTCCCATTCCGCTTTTTCCCGCCCCTTGTGCATCAGCCAAATTTGCCGCAACGTGAACTTGCCGGGGTCTATCCCAAGCCCTCCGCAGATTTCGAGGCACTGGTCGTACCAGCCTCCTCGGCCGCTTTCTCCAGTTTCTCCATCACCTCCGTCCAAACCGGATCGATCCGTTCGTTGAGGGTTCGGATTATTTGAGCACGCAGCGCAGTCGATTTCTCGCCTAAAATCCGGCTTCCCTCGGATAAAGCAACCAACTGACTTCCGTCCGCAAGGGAAAGAATGTTCTGAAACATCTCCTTCCGAACGGGATCGGGGATAAAATTTCCGAGCTCCTCCATGAATGCTTCACGTGCTGCGCTGAACGGCGTTCCCATCAACATTTTGCCGAATTCTTCGGGAGAAATTTCACGCTCTTTGCATTGCTCTTCGCAAATCACGTAGAGCATTCTGACGATGGCACGTCCCTTCTCGATGTTGAATCTGCCGGTCATCGGGTCATTCAGCACGAAGCAATCCGCCTGATCCTTGTCGGTCAGGTTAAACAGGTCAAAGTATTGGGGCTTCTCCGGTGTGGAATCGGGACGCTCGACTCGCTTTTTGATGTCCTCGGCAATATCCCAGTTCAGGTTAAGCATCCATTTCCGGTCTTGATTATCGTAAAATTGTGTCATGTTGTTTGTGAGTTAGAGGGAAAAATGTAGGGACAACCGCTCATCCCTACGGGAAAGGTGTAGAGGTCATGTGCCGTCAAAGACAGGTTCGGGGCCTGCCGCTGACCGGGAAAGCGTGTAGGCGAGGTCGAGGGCACTAGACACGTCGCCGGACTCGTCCGCTTTCGTGGCGACCACTGAAAACTGTGTCCCGCCGCCCGGTTCTGCCCCCGGCACACGATTTCTGATGGCACCGAGTCGGAACGGCTTCCGATTCAATGCATGCTCTTCCATAAAAGCGTTGTCTGGTGAACCTGCCTGAATGCGCATACTCAAGTCGATCGACAGCGAAAGCATTCCCGGCTCCGCCGTCCCCCAAGGGTAGTCTCCGTAGGCGGTCGTGTCGATTTCGCTACTGGAAACGCTTCTTGAAAAGTTATAGGCGTTGTTCAGCCATAACGCTTGTCCCATGAGGACTTCGCCGTCCTCGTCGAGCGGTGCGACCCAAAGTCCCCTTGTTGCTCCGGTACTTCTCGGTTTGTGTGAAATGGCCATAATAAAGTCTCCTTATGTTAGAGGGTGATGTTGTAAGTTCGGACTATCCGAATTTTCCTTGTCTGGTCGCAGCGATCGTTTTCCTGAGCGCCGGTGCTGCAAACGGACGCTTGGGATACGCGGCTTGGTAGGAGATTCTGAAAATCATCTTACCCCTGCTGTATTTCTGTTCGTGAATCGTAAAGTTGAACGTTTTCTCTTTCCCGCCTTTCCTAAATAGGACAACACTTTTGGAAATTAAATTCTTTCTTATCTCTTTTCCGCCTTTCCCATCCTTCTTGACCTTTGCCTTTTTTCCGATACCAAGCCATGTCCCCGTTTCTCCCGCTCTGACCGGCCGATAGACGACCCGCTTCTCCACTCTGGCCGTTCCGCCGAATTCGTGCGTCTTGCCGATGCGCTCTGCCCAGTTCGCTTTGCGCCCTTTGCTCGGCTTGGCAGGCCCCACAACGGAACGTGACTGTAAGCCTTTATCCTCAACTTTGAACCGGATAGACTGCGGAAATGCCGGTAAATTTTTTCCTGTTTTTTTCGATGTTCTGGGATGGGTGTGCGGCGGAGTACCGGCAGGCGATGCCCCCGGTGCTTTCTTCATCGATGTTCGCTCGACGGCCTGTTGATAGCCCGACATGCGGTAGATTTTGCGCACCGCAAACTTCCGAAGTGTTGCCTTCACTTCGCCGACCTTGCCCTCTAATTGTCCCGTCTTAATTCCGATCATCATCTATCCTCAAAACGATGCGAAATATGATTCGTAATATGCCCGCAACTGTATCTATGTCATGCTCGCTTGACCATGCCGGTAACTCTTCATTCTGAACATTGCCGTAAATGTAGTGTCCCTTGTGTTCGATAGTACAACCAACTAAATTACGTTTGATCGTTTCAATATCTTCCAAATACTCCATCGCATGGGCTAAATGGTTCGAGGGGACTTTCGCGGCTAAAACTACATTGACCAACACCTCATTTTGAATCGTTCCGCCATGATCATACAGTTCACTCGCCTCGGCACCCAAAACAGTCGTCCATTTCGGTTTTTTCAATTCGTAAATCCCTTCAAGCGGATCATAGAGCGACGTGGTTAATTTGTAGTCATATTTATCACCGAACAGTTGCCTTGAAAGGTCGTCCACTGCGTCCACGACAATTAACCGCTTCGGTGATGTTTCTGTTATCTTGTCCATTATTTCTGTCTCACTGTGTTAATTTTGATAATGCCTTGTAGTCCATCCTCATAAGCAAACGTCGTTTTTTGTCCAAAAGAGGACTGCGTTTGCATGTCCACTACCATCGCAACGATATACCGGTGTAAAATGCCGTTGACTTCGTATTCAATGATATCGTTCATTTCCGGTAAAAACGGTTTGCCGTCAAATTTCAAATCCTCGGTCTTTGCCCAAATCACAGTAATTCGTACTCCGACTTCTCCGCGTCCTCTATCCGTTGCCACGTAATTGCCTTGAGGAGACACATACAGGACAACAGAGTTGCCCTCGACTAAATCACCTTCTTCTTTGTTTTCGACACGGCGTGAGTACGTCGCTTTAATCCCCGTGAATTGGGGATTAAAAATGATGCTCTGCTGTACCTTTGTTACAAAATCATGTATTGACATTCACGCTGCCAGTCTATTCCTCGTTGCCGGTGTAAAACTTTTCCGCTCCTCGACGGGTGCCTCGCTGCGGTAGATACAAAACGCATCCGCATAACGGCCGTTGCAATACTGCACCAGTTGATCGAATGTCATCCAACAGCCCGACTCCGGCGAATCATATAAGTCCGCTCCCTTGTATCGGTTTCCATGCGAATTCGTCCAGTGAAGATACAACATACCATTCACCACCATATAACCGTCAAACAACGTCGCATGCATCCAGTTGCCGCCCAGCACCGCCACTCGCATACCGTTACCATCCGTTCGGCAGCCCGATACCCGAATGCTGTTACCT
>Ga0099364_10010429_pt1 | contig 12775 bp, 9 predicted proteins | sample TergutTh196P3_FD_73070 | JGI IMG/M metagenome (GOLD analysis project Ga0099364, IMG submission 73070) | Microcerotermes parvus P3 segment gut microbial communities from Pointe-Noire, Republic of the Congo - Th196 P3 | ecosystem: Host-associated > Arthropoda: Insects > Digestive system > Gut ... | reverse complement strand
GAAGAGCGAATCTTCAAAACGGGCTTTGTGTTCCCTGTGAGGCTCGGTCTTCACAGGTATGGCAGCAACAAATCCGTTACACGGGGTAACAGAATCGTTATTCTTGGAGATTTTCAAAAAAAAACCGGTTGCTTTTCACGGCAACCGGTCGAAAAATGTTAAAATGAGAAAAACAAACAGTCCAGTGAATTACAAAACCCAATCAATTTTTATTTCAGGTTCATAAGAGAATACGGCAAGCGTTTTGATTGACTTCTGCAAATGTTGTACGCAAATATCCTTCTTATCGCCAATATCCTTGATTGTCCTTCGTATCAGTTGACGAACTGTGCGTGTAATATTATCAGCCGCATCAGAAAAATTACGGAATTGGCCGCCGAGTCCTTTTGCTTGGACAAGATATTGTTTCAGTTTTTCAATTTCATCAAGAGTTTCCTGTTCAACAATCTGATCTCCGTCACGGCGAGCCTGATCCAATTCATCAAGTAATTTGCGCAACTGTTTTTCTACTTCACTGAGCGTTTGCCGGTCTGACATGGCAATCGCCAACTCACTTGGTGTTTTGGCCGGGTCACGTTTGGAAACGATCTGGTGCATGTCGAGAGGGTGCATGGATTTGCCCGGATTTGCCAAGAGCATGGAAACGTAATACGGGCCATCCGTGTCATTAAGAAACACTTCATCCTTTCCGGGAAAACGAATCTTCCATTTTTGCCCCTTTTTACGAAATTCATGAGGCGGAGCCGACCATTCGGGAAACGCAACCTTGATGTGTTCTGCGATTGCATCGTGATCAACGGTAATTGTGCCGTCGTCAAGGAGTGTGGTGATGGTTTCCAAGGCGATACATGGTTCTGGCAAAACGATACGCAATGCCTCAACGCAATGGTTGCGCGATGTCAGGACAACGCTTTTAGGATACTGCAACAGCGTAGCGGCAATCGTGCGCAGGTCATTCATTTCGGTACGTTGTACGTAAAAATACTCCATGCCATCCCGCTGTCCCAAAAGCCAAATGAGATCGGGAACCGTTGCAATGGGCGATCCGGCAAACTCCAAGGCTCGCATCAGTCGCTCCAAAAGGTGTGTTTTGTTGAGTTGCCAGCGTTTCAGTCGCCTGGGATCAATCTCCTGTGGGCCGCATTCCGCACAGCAAATGTAAGCCCTGTCGTTCTGATCGGCATCTTTCAACCAGACCACATCAAACAAATCAAACGAGCAATCGTAGCAGGGAGCACACGTTGCCGGTTCAATCGGTTGCAGATATTTCATGTCTTCATAACGTTCGAGACGGCGATCATTCCCGGTGTAAAAATCGCCGTCTACGATCCCGTCATTTTCCATGCATTTAAGCAGCACGTGCCAGACTTTCGACATTGTTATTGACATTTTCAATCCCCCATTTTTCCAAATATTTATTGATGATTTGAACATACTCCGGATCAAGGTGACGGATTGTATTCTTTGAAGGAATGCCGATCTCAAACGTCACCGAACAGTAAGGACGGCTCCCTTTTGGCAAAAAGATGAACCGGAATTTGGCCTCCATGATTTCCTTTGCGTTGACGAGTTTCCGGCGGTCGGTTTCATCCATCTTTTTCTGGAGGTCGCCGTTTCGTCCGGCATTGAGTGTGTGAGTCATGCCGTTTTCTTCAAGAAACACCAGCGACTGGACTGCGACTTGAACTTGGTCTGAACTCTCGACCCAAGGGATAAAATTCGGATTTTTGAAAACGAAAAGATCATAACTCCGTTGGTTATTGTTCCATTGAGTCGAAGCCAGTACCGTCTCGATAAAAATCTCCTCCAGCTGCATTTTAACCTTGTTGGACACCTTGCCGCAGATTTCCAGTGTACCCCGGTGACTGTCGTAAGCGAACACCACTTCAAACGTATGCTGAAATGTTTGCGACACCAGCGAGCGGGTTTCATCATGTGTGAATGCCGACTTCTGATAGTCGTCGGGGTAGGCAAAAAAGTAATACATGCCGTTTCCCATATCAAGCATGTCAATCGTGCAAACATAGCCCCGGCTTTGTTTGTTGACAAAGAGCGTTTCGAGAGCCTGCTCGAATTGATGCTTGACGAACTCGTTGAAATCCAATGTTACTTGCGGCAAGCATTGCCTTTTCCGCCACCACGAAAGTTGGGTCAACTGGACGATGGTAAGAGCCTGATGAAAAATGTCCGGATTGGTTGACCAGAGTAACATGGCACGGGCATAACAATTGGCCTTGACAACTTCACCGAGGGAAATCGGCTCACGATGTGCAAGTTCAATCGCCTCGTTAATTGCATTCATGCCATCGGTACAAGCGAGTTTGTGAACGTTGTGCAGGATCGTTCTGGCACTCTCTTGTATGCCGGGTGGTAATGACCGGAAAAATGTTTCAAGCGGAGCGATTTTGCTCCGGTTCACTGTGCTCCAATTGAGGGTTGACGTATCCGCTCCAAGCGATGCAAAGAAATCCCGAATCATCATGACCGGCGTCATACGAAAAACAGTGGGCATGGAAAATTGTCTCGACATGGTTGAGTCCCTCCAAGTGGTGTAAAATGGGCTCGGTGCGTACCTCAAGCGCACTCGCTTACTGTGAAATGAAAACGAAATGAAAATATGTGAAGACAACGGGAAAGCAAATCAGAATGCCGGGTTCAGAGAGAAGGCAAAGAACAATCGCAAAATGACAGATTTCCCATGTCGAAAACGAGATGAAAAATTATCAATTTGTCCCTTCACGACGCATGGCTACATAGTGCGCCCCTATGGCAGTTCACCGAACTACGATGCCCCAGTATAAGACCGACCCTCACAGGCCGACTACACATACGATAGAATTTATCGGAGTGAGAAAACGTTTTTGTCGTTCGCTCACAACTCCGTCAATTCTACTCGAACTATTCCAATAATGCAAGTCCGTACAAAAAATTTTTTGAGAAATATTTTGTCTGTTTTATGGTCGTCGGACATACCCAAGCGGTAAATCTTTGGCATGGATTATCTTTCGACCAATGGAAAAAAACTCCCGTTCACTGTCATGCGAAAAAATATTTTTTTGAGAATTTTGCAGTATTATGAAAACGCCCATTGACCGCAATGTTTATGGGCTTTGGAATCAAAATCACAGGGCGGCAAACTGATTGCACAAGAAAATAAACTTCTGACATCCGTTTTTGATTTCTCAAACGTTTTTGCAAGTTCAGGACGATAAGCATTGTAATTCTGGGTTAGCAGAATATAATAGGAACGATGCGGTATTTAAAGACTCTTTTCTGTTCTCAGCCGCCGGAGCTTTCCCGATGACAGAACCGCCGGAAGAAGTTTACGACATTAAGGAACTCGCAGTCGCTTTGGGTGTCCCATGGCGGACGGTCATGGCATGGAAATGCAACAATCAGATTCCGAGCGCGTCCATGACACCTGACGGGAAATTCATCAAGTCGGTCATTGACCCGTTCATCGAGTGGTATAAAAACAACCCTACAACCGATACTTCCATGCGGCAGGAGGCAGAACGACAATTGTCTTCACCGCCAAACGATTCCCAAGATTCCGATATGGCCAAAAAAAAGACAAAGATAACGTATTCCAATGACGTGCGTCAGGAAGCGATCCGCCTTCTGACCAAAGAGAAACTCTCCGCCGCGACGGTTGCCAAGAAACTGGGTTGTTCCTACGGAACCGTCCTCAGCTGGCAAAAGAAAGAACAGGAAGCAACGGTCACTGCCAAGCCGAAAGCACCTCAAAAGTCTTCCGCAGTACCCACCGGGGTTACCGTGAATCCATCGCCGAAGCCGGAACAGCGAAAATTGTTGCCGGAGGTGGATTTCGATACCTTTGTGAGGAACTTTTGGAATGAGGACACGCGCGCAGTGGATGTGCTGCTTTTGCCGCCGGAACTCAGTCCAAGGGTCATAAATTATGTCAACGAAGCCTTGAAATATGCTTTCGAGACGCTACGGTAGGGTAGAGATGTGTATTCTTCGAATGCCTCAACGCCGAAAACTGAAAAGGTAAGTGGTCGCAACATTGGGCTGACGCCGGATGATCAGCGACGAATGGCTGAGTTATATGCCAGCGGTCGGACATGTCGAAATATCGCCGATTCATTTGGATGTTCTCGCTCAAATGTATCGCAAACGCTCAAAAAACTTGGCGTGAAAAAGCGTTCCAACGGAATCAGAATTCCAAAAGAAAAACATCCGCAGATCATCCATTTCTATAAAACAGGCAAGTCGTGCAATGAGATTGCCAAAGAATTTGGATGCTCATCGATTTGTATCCTGCATATTCTTCAAAAGAATCATGTCAAAAGGCGGCCCAAATCTTTTCCAGGCAAGTTTTCAAAAGAAAACTGCCAAAAGATGGTTGATCTGTATCAACAAGGAAATGCATTGGAGAGCATTGCAGCCCGATTTGGTTGTAGTGTGAAAATTCTGAATCGTATTTTGGATGAACATGCTGTAGAGCGGCATCCCAACCAAACTCAGTTTCAGCCGCGTTTTACAGAGGAAGATCACCGACGCATGGTGTCGATGTATGAAGACGGAAAATCCCAACGGGAAATTGCCGGGGAGTTCGGTTGTCGTCCATTTGCGTTGAGCCGAATATTCAAGAAGATGGGAATCAAAAAACCTCCAGCACCACCTCGTCATACGATCACTCCGGAAGACCGCGAAATGATCGTAAAATTACGGAGTCAAGGTAAAAGTTATCCGGAAATCGCGGCAAAGATCGGTTGTTGCAGAGAAACAGTGATAGCGGTTATGCGGCAACTCAACGTACCCATTCGCGTACAAGGCCCCGACGCATATTCTGCCGAAGATCAACAGCGAATGGTCGAGCTGTATGAAAACGGTATGTCGCTGGATGAAATTGCTGTTGGCTTCGGTTGCGGAAGACAAACGGTGATTTCAGTTTTGCAAAGATACGGCGTCAAGGTTAGAGCACGAGGATTTGTTGGTCAACTTACTCTGAAAAAACGGGGACAAATGTTGGCCATGTATGAGGCAGGTTATTCGGGTGCCGAAATCGCATCAAAGTTCGACTGTGGTCTTGCAGCAGTGACTTCGGTGATTGGCCTTACAACCAGAAAATCAGAGATTGTCCAACGTATTGCCCCCATGCCGAATTCAAAAGCTGTTGATGATCCCATTGAGAACACCGAATCACCCGCTTCGGCAACGCCGCCACAAATTCCTTTTGAAACGTTTGTCTGGAACTTCTGGGCGGATAAGGCAAGAGCCGTCGATGTACTCTTACTGCCTCCCGATCTTCGTTTGAAAATCACTGAAAATGTCGAAGAGGCTTTGGCCTATGACTGGAATTCGCTGGGAAAACGATAATCATTTGATTGAAACAAGCTGGAAATTCCGCATGGACACCCAAAATAGCCATATTGCCGAAATCGAATCTCAGTTGGATGTTGCAGCGTCCCAGGAACATCCTGCCGTTCCCGAACAATCCTCCGACAGCTCGCTCAAGCCGCCTTCGTCCGAGATCGCTAGACCGTTTGAAGATTTTTCATTTATTACCAATCAATTACCAACACGGGAAAGGAATGCGCTCGAAACACTAGGCATAACAACCGTTGATGCTTTTTGCGAATACGAATTCACGCAACTCCTCAAGAAGCGCGGGTATGGTGAAATGACTGTTTATCGTATTCAAAGACTTCAAAACAAATTACATGCCATCAACCAACACAGCCTTATAAGGCATATCCCTGTAACGCTTCATACCGAAGTAAAGAATCTTAAGTTAACATACAAGGAGACTCAAGCACTTCTTTTGCTTGGCATCGCCACGGTCGAAGATTTTTTGAAAGTGGATTTATCACAGGCCTGTTCATTGAAAGATTTTAGCGAAAGAATATACAATCTTCTGAGACAAAGCAGAGAACGAATTCTTACAGAACTGACCGATATTCAGAATGGCAACGAACCTTCGTTGGCAAATATCTCAGTATTTGCTCTTGGATTAAATTCTCGCGAAAGTGCGGTACTTCGTAAAAATCGGGTTTCGACATTGGAGGATTTTGCCTGGTTTGATCTTTTTCAAGCGACGAACACTTTGAATGTCGGTGCGGGAACTTTGCAATCACTATCGTCCAAACAATGGGATGTTCGCAACAAGATGCTTGGTCAAAAACTGCGCACGTCTTCGTCCTTTTCTTGTGACGATAAGGGTTCGGTTTTTCTGTTGGATTTGGCTCAAAGTACGAAAGAAATCTTATGGCATCTTGGCATAACGAGAATCAGTGAATTGGTCAACGCCAATCTTTCCATTTTGGAGCATGCCTCATCACCGGTCAATGAAGTTTTCAATGAACTTCAAGCGGCAAAAAATGATTTATTGCATGGTAAAGTCATTGATACATTTGATTTTTCCGCCATCCATGACGAAAGAGAACAAAATTGGGTGAATGAAATTACCGAGGACGCTTTATTATCTTTGCCGTTCTTTTCCGGCGAACTGAACCGGGGTTTTTCTGTGAATGCATTCCATGAGTCTTTTTTTGCAAATTTTGAGATGAGTAGAATCATTTGGTCGCGTAAGCAGTTACAACCACTTGAAACAATCGGCATAACAACCTTGGGAGAGCTATTGCTGACTTCACATGCGCATTTATTGCTCCTGAAACCTCGTTTTATCAAGAGCAGTATCCTTGTCATTCAAATGCGAATTCGCAAGTTGTTACTCCCACCACCACCTCCACCGCTTGATAAATCCACGCCTGATACGCTTCTCATTTCCCTGTTGAAAGGTTATGTCAAAAGTGAACGAAAGATTAATGTTTTCTTGAATTTCATCCACGAACAATCTCTGACAAAAGTAGGAAAAAAATTCAGGATAACACGGGAACGAGTTCGGCAGATTGTGAATACATGCCAAAGACCTGTCGGTCTCATGCTTGCCCGTCGGTCTTTTACACAAGCGTCGCAAATGCTGGAATTTGCAGTGATAAGATTAGGCGGATTTGCTCATGTTCGTCAGCTTGCCGAACAGCTTGCCGATGACAATACCTGGAACGAGCAGGATTGCACGCAGGCATTTGTTGAATTTTTGCTTGAGCGAGTCAATAACAAGTTTGAATGTCATGGACACGGATACTGGTCAACGCTCAATTATCCTTGTGTCTCGTGTGAACGTTTCAAAGCCGCTGTACCAAACTATTTACGGAATTCAAACCTCAAGTACGCAACTCGTGATGCGTTTTTTTCAGCGATGAAACAAGCATGTTGTTTCGACTGTATTGAACTGCCACGACAAGTAACCGAATCGTTTTTGGATTGGCGTTTGTCTGAACATTTGTCTGAAAACCCTGAAAAACCCTCAATTCAGAAAATGGTTTACCGTGTTCTGAAAAGTGCAAAAGTTCCTTTGAATTTGAAAGAAATCCTTGCCAGAATTCAACGACGCATGGACTATTGCGACGACGTTACTGAAATGCAAATCAAAAATGCCGCTTATGGGTTATGCGGGAAAAACACTGGTGTTTTTCTATGGGAACGCGGTGGCGTGTATATCCATCGAAGGAACATCCCAACGGATTTACCTCTTTTGACGCAAATAGAGGAACGTTTGAAACAAATGATCAAGAAAGCAAAAACACCTCGTTTCTCGCTATATACGCTTTTCCGTGAATATCATTCCGAATGCCGGGCTGGCGGTATCCCTTCGGCCTATGCTCTTTGCGCGTGTTTGAAAGCCAGGAATATCCCAGACATTGTTTTCATGCGCGGCCCTTATGTCAGTACGACAAGCAAAGTCAAGTGATGTCGAATTTGCAACCGAAAATGTTTGAGGATCATCCTGAAATCGTTGTCACAAACGGTGAAATCTATCTTTCAGATGAGTAAGAGCCGTGGAGACAAGTATCATGAAAACGCCCATCGACCTTGCCGCTTGTCTAAAATTCTGTGATTGCTAAAATACTCAGGCATGTCACTCAATCCACAGGAAGCGTCCAGGATTGATCATAATGTTGTCAGGATACACACTATGACCGTTGTAGAGTTGAGCAAGGCAGTTCTCCGTTTGCGAAAAAAGCATGGTTATTCCGGTAGCAAAATCGCGAGGCAACTCAATGTCCCTTATCACTACGTCAATCGTATTCTGCGCGGCGAACTACCTGCAAGACTCCGATGGCATCAGACACAAGCAGTGGAAGAGCCCGAAGACGAGTTTCCCGGATTTGAGAACGGTTACCAGTACATTCCAGCATCCATGTCCCGATGCCCTTGTTGCGGTGCCTTGGTACAACAGCCTTGTCTGGCCTGCTGGCTGGCACATCGTGCCAAACGGCCTGCGTCGGATTGGACGGACGTAACGGATACTTTTACGGTTGAACTGCACGGCGATGAACTGATCAGGTATTTGGATGTCAAACACCGTCGGGATATTGTGGCATATCGCGGATACAGGGCTAATTCCTGACGGGCTACAGAGATGCATGTAGCAGAAAGCATGTCAATTATGAAACAAACTGGTGGAGCCACCATGCCGACCTCATATCTTCTCAAAGTTACCCTCAAACGCCCACCCGAAAAACCGGCTACCAAGCAAAGGACGTTGGATTTTGGCAGTTAAAATTACCGTTTTCGTACAATATTGTACCGGTGGCCAAAAAATCCCTTGTTTTCAAACCAATTTCAAGGTATAATTATTGAGATACTGACGACACACGGCACGGAGGCATCCGATGGGCAAAAAACGCATTAAAAAGGACGAACTCAGGCTCACACACAACGATTTTTTCGACGAGACCTTCGGGATGCCGAGTTTCGGCGTCGCGTTTTTGAAAGCGAAGCTGCCTCGCAAGATACGAAAGCACCTTGACCTCAAGAAACTGACCGTCGAGAAAACACGATACCGTGACGAATTGTTCCGTGAGACAAGACCGGACATTGTTTACCACGTTCCGATTCGCGGCACGGACGAACACGTCAATTTTCATGTGATCGTCGAGCATAAATCGGAGGACGACCACTCGGCGATTTTTCAGTTGTGGGGTTACGTTTGCCAATTGTGCGTCCAGGATGTAAAAAAACGCCTGACCGACCCAAAAACGAAGCAGCGCAAAGGCTGGCCGAAGGATTTTAGGCTGCCGCCGGTCATACCAATCATTATTCATCACGGCCCGACACCGTTTTCGGGCAAGACGCAACTGGCCGACCTGTTTTATGAGATACCGGGCGTCAAAGAGTACCTGCCGCACTTGCAGGCAATATTAGTTGACCTCGCGACCATAGAAGAGGGCAACTTGCCGCGTGATCCGAACGCACCAGAGTTGTATGTCGTGCTGTTGATCATGAAGGTGGTTTTTAGCAAAGTCCCAAAGACGATCAAGGACAAATTTAACAAAATCCTTGATGAGTTGAAACCGTATTCACAAGTGCCGAAGTACCGCCAGTTGATCCGCAAACTCTTGTATTATGTGATTTACAATGCCGAGAATTTGACCGTGGCGGACTCCACCGCAATGGAAAACAAAACCCGCGAAACAACAGGAGATGAAAATATGCCAACTGTAGCACAGTTTTTTACGAACAAGGGTAGAATTGAATCTATCATCGAATCACTTGAAGATCGTTTCGGTGAAGTTCCGCAAACAATTCAAAATGCAGTTACTAAAATAAACGATCTTGCCGTGCTTCGCCAACTGGCTACTCTTGCTAGAAACTGCAAGTCGCTGGCTGAGTTCAAAAAGGCGTTGAAGTGAGTGAAACGAACAGGTCATTGTCGTTCGTAGCGACCTTGATATGAAGCCGGGCAAACTCTCCTCGCAGGTCGCCCATGCATCGATGGCGTTTCTGTCCAACAAAATTCGGCAGGCAATGACCGAAGGCTTAAGTTCTGTTCACCTTGAGTTTTCGGAGGCCGAATTGATTTGGTTGCGTGACAAGTTCACGAAAATCATCTTGCAAGATGAAGATCAGATGCAAGATATTTCTCATCAGGCAAAAGAAGCCGGGTTGCATATTGTCGAAATTGTCGATGACGGTACAACCGTTTTTACTGGTCAACCGACACTCACTTGTCTCGGTATTGGCCCCGATCACGCTGAAAGAATTGACATCATCACAGGCAAACTAAAGCTGTTACGATGAATGTCTGTTTCCTCATCAACTCTATCAGCTCTTTACGCGATACGCATAACTGCGTGCGTATTCACGAATTTTTTTCTTTGCTGGTGATTGACTCTGGTCAAGTGAAGAACGAGTCCAAAGAACGCGCCAATACAATTAGAATAAATGCCCATGTTTGAAACGGGATTTTATTGACACCACAAACGAAAATTATTTCGACAATACAATAGATGATAAACAGCCCAAAAATAATCCCGATGACGCCAAGAAGTTGCCACATAACCGTTCCGAAGAGTCTCAATGCTTTCATGACCGTAAGATCAACAAGCACGTATCTCTCATTACCAAAGATTCACACCACCGTCCAATGTGCCATCAATTTCATAATCCATCGCCAAGTAACCACGCACTCGTTTTTCCCACATACGTCACAGGAGAGTGTGTCCCAATCAAACGGAAATCGCGGGATTCGGCATTGAAGACCGCCCGAGAATTGACATGAAAAGCACCCCCAATGCAAGGCAGTTTTTGCATTACATTGTCGAGAACGGTGCTTGCTCGGCCTGTTACGCTGCGTTGGGCTTTCGCCTTGAACAAAGTGAAACCGCCAAAGTCGCTGGGCAAGATCAAAATCGGCCAGGGTTTCGGGACAAAACCTTCGGCGGAATCGGTGTCGGCAATTGTACGGCAGGTTGCGAATTTCACGTCGAAGGCTGCCCGCCCAAAGCCATCGATATAGCGGAATTCTTGCGGTTACAATGAGCTAACGAAATCGTACGATTTCCGCTACGAATTTCTGGCAATGAATGTTTCCAGCCGAAAACCTGTTTTTTTGTACAAAATATCTCTTGTTTATTTCTTGTCTAAAAGGTACTTTATCTTTGCTTGTAGCTTTGGATTTTGCTCAAAAAAGATCAATTTTCAGAAAAAATCTCCATCTTGTTGAAAAAGCAATTGAATGCCAGTATAATAAATGTGTATTAGATCATTTTATTGCTTAACATTCTAAACTTACATGATTTTTGCCAAAGTGGACTCTCCGGGCGGGCATAATTTCTGATAACGGAAATTTCCGAGTCGGAATAGTCCACGGATTCGCGGAGTGATAGAAAATATGGGCTTTTCTTCTCCGCGTCTCTGTGCCTTGTGTGAAACAATGCCAAATCAAAGGTTTGATTCATAAGCTATTCACATAAAATAAATTGGATCAAATATCGTCTATACCCATATTAACAGAATTCCATATTTTCATGAAGATCAATTTAACGACTTTGTACTACTATGATTTACCAACTTTCAAAAACAAAATTGTGGGTAATATTTTGCTATTATATTATGCTATTTTTATTAGGGATCTTTTCTGTAATCATTGCGTTGAGTTTTGAATACTGCGATTTTTTGAAAAACTACCCAATTACTTCAATCGCAATTATGGGTGGTATAGGAAGTGCCATCTTGGGCAATACAATGTACTACATAAGAAAATTATATAAAGCGTGTATAAGAAATGACATTGTAAAACCTTGTGATGACGATGAAAAAATTAGTGAACTTGGCAATTTTTTCTATTTCATTACAAGACCGATTTTTGCGATAGGGTTTTCCTTGTTTATCCATATTAGTTTAAAATCAAGTGTAAATTTCATTACAGTTAATGAGGCAATTCTTGACAATGGATTTATATACTTAAATATGTTCTTATCCTTTATTGTTGGATTTTCCACAGGAAATATGATAATTTTTATTGAAGAAAAAAGTAAAAAAATTATCAAGGAGAAAGTCAATTTAGAATGAATAACCAAAAACAAGAAGACATTGCAAAGCTTGAGAAACTAGCCCAAGACATTCATCGATTAAAATTAGAAAGAGATCAAAGAAGACCTTTATTAATTGAGTTTTGTGGAAGTCCAAAATCTGGAAAATCTACCACTATTGGTTCGTTGAATATATTTTTGAGACGGAATGGTTTCAAGACAATATTGTTAATGGAACGTGCAAGTGTTTGCCCTATTGAAAGTAAAACGAACCCTTTCTTTAATATCTGGACATTATCTTCTGCTGTTGCCGAAATAATAAAAAATATTGACTTAGGCAAAGATAAGATTGATATTATTATTTCAGATCGAGGTCTTTTTGATTCATTATGTTGGTTTGAATGGTTAAATACAAATCCATCAAAACATTCCCCTTCTTTAGATGACCAATCACATCAGGCATTGAAGAATTTTGTTTTGATGGATAGGTTGTCCAGCTGCATAGATTTGATATATGTTTTTAAAGTATCGCCCGAAACTTCGATAAAACGAGAGTATGCGAACCTGCTTACAGAAAAAAGAGGTTCAATTATGACAGAAAACATATTAGAAAGTTTTAATACGTCGATTGATGAAACAGTAAAGAACTATGAACACAAATTTCGTGAAGTACAGGAAATTAGAACAGATACAAAGGAAACAGATAACGACCCGAATAAGGTTAGTTACGATGTAACATTAAACATTCTTCGTACTCTAAAAAATCTTTTGATAGAAAAGATCGGTTATATTGAAATACAAGATATAACAGAAAACACATTGACAACAGACTATGTATTTGGGCAACAACTGAAATTTGGTATAAGAGATGATGTAGAAAAAAAAGATTATCTACAATTAATCCCAATTGCAGTAATCACGAATCCAGA